>Ga0172376_10000066_pt1:0-40000 | contig 119619 bp, 108 predicted proteins | sample Lak35m_FD_121114 | JGI IMG/M metagenome (GOLD analysis project Ga0172376, IMG submission 121114) | Freshwater microbial communities from Kabuno Bay, South-Kivu, Congo - kab_092012_35m | ecosystem: Environmental > Aquatic > Freshwater > Lake | place: Democratic Republic of the Congo...
GAACGGGCTTCTTGGCCCCAGGAGCCTTCGGGCTCTCCGCCGCCACCGCACCCGCAACTCTACGCCGGCGCGGCCGTGCCTTGATACAAGGAGCCGCGTGAAACGCGGCGTCTCGAAGGATGGGCAACATCGAGACTGTTTCCCACCCTTCGAGACGCGGTCCTTCGGACCGCTCCTCAGGGTGAGGCACTAGGAGGTCGGGTGTATCGCTACATCGTGAAGCGGCTCCTGCTGGCGGTTCCCACGCTGGTCGGAGCCGCCGCGTTGGTGTTCGTGCTGATGCGGCTGATCCCGGGCGACGTCTGCGTCATCCGCCTGGGATCGGGCGGCGCGCACGTCGATCCCGCCTCGGTCGAGGCCTGCCGCCAGCAGCTCGGGCTGAACGATCCGATGATCGTTCAGTTCCTCGATTTCCTGGCGAGCTACATCACCTTCGATTTCGGCACCTCCATGTGGTCGGGCCATCCGGTCACCCACGAGATCGCCGCCCGCCTGCCGGTGTCGCTGCAGATCGCGCTGATGGCGACGGTGATCGCCATCCTGATCGCCATTCCGCTCGGCACCATTTCGGCGCTGAAGGAGAACACCTGGCTGGACCACATCGTGCGCATGGTGGCGATCGCCGGCATCGCCACGCCGTCCTTCTGGCTCGGCATCATGTCGCTGGTCCTGGTGCTCGACATCACCTACCTCGCCACCGGCCAGGCCTGGATGCCGCCCATCGACTACGTGCCGTTCTGGAAGGACCCGATACGCAACCTGTCGATCGTGCTGCTGCCGGCGATCACCGTCGGCTACCGCTACTCGGCGGTGACCATGCGCATGACGCGCTCGGCCATGCTCGAGGTGCTGCGCGAGGACTATATCCGCACCGCCCGCTCGAAGGGCCTGCTCGAGCAGATCATCGTCAACCGGCATGCGCTGAAGAACGCGCTGCTGCCGGTGGTGACGCTGATCGGCATCGAGTTCGCCTTCCTGATCGGCGGCCTGGTGGTGACCGAGCAGGTGTTCAACCTGAACGGCATCGGCCGGCTGTTCGTGCTCGCGGTACAGAATCAGGACAACGTGCTGACCCAGGCGCTGGTCATGCTCGTGGTCGTCATCTTCGTCGTCACCAACCTCGTGGTCGACCTGCTCTACGCCTGGCTCGACCCGCGCATCCGCTTCTCGTGAAAGGCCTGCCGCAATGACGATCGTCGCGCCCAATCGCGCCGCAGTGGCCGGACTGGTCGAGGAGGCGCCCGAGCGCAAGCGCTCGCTGGCGGGCATCGCGCTCGGCTTCTGCCGCCGCCAGCCGCTCGGCACATTCGGCCTCGCCATCGTGCTGGTCATGTTTCTGGCCGGCGTCTCGGCCGGCTGGATCGCGCCCTACGATCCGGAGGAAAACGACTTCAGCGCCATGATGCAGGCGCCGAGCTGGGCCCACCTGCTGGGCACCGACCAGCTCGGTCGCGACATCTTCTCGCGGCTGGTCTACGGCGCCCGCACGGCGCTGATCGTCGGCTTCAGCGCCGCCTTCATGGGCGGCATCATCGGCCTGGTGCTGGGCGTCTCCAGCGCCTATTTCGGCGGCTGGTTCGATCTCCTGTTCCAGCGCGTGCTCGACGTGCTGATGTCCTTTCCGCTGATCATCCTGGCGCTTGCCGTGGTCGCGGTGTTCGGCACCGGCGTCTTCAACGTCATCCTGGCCATCACCATCCCGCTCATCCCGCGCTGCGGCCGCGTCGTGCGGGCAAGCGCGCTGGCGGTGCGCGAGATCCCCTATGTCGACGCCGCCCGCGCGCTGGGCTTCGGCCATGCCCGCATCGTGCTGCGCCACATGGTGCCCAATGTCGTGGCGCCGTTCCTGATCATGCTGTCGGCCTTCGTCGGCCAGGCGATCCTGGCCGAGGCGTCGCTCTCCTATCTCGGTCTCGGCGTGCAGGAGCCGGTGCCGGCGTGGGGCCTGATGCTGCAGGGCGGCGCCGAGGAATATGCCACGACGGCGCCGTGGATCGCCGTCTTCCCGGGCCTCGCCATCATGCTCACCGTGCTGGGCATCAGCCTGTTCGGCGACGCGCTCCGCGACGCGCTCGATCCCAAGCTCCGGGATCGCTGAGCGGCGAAGTTCAGTCGTTCGCTGCGCCGCGCACGGCGCGCATGAAATCCGCCAGCTTGTCCGGATCCAGGCGGCCTTCGGTGCGCACGCCCGAACACAGGTCGAGCCCGAACGGCTGCACCTGCCGGATGGCCTCTGCCGCATTGGCGGCGGAGAGGCCACCCGCGAGAAACACCGGCAGCCGGCTCGCCCGAACGAAGTCGGCGCTCACCACCCAGTCGTGCCGGCGGCCGGTTCCGCCGAACTCCGGCGTGGCCTCGTTCGGCCGCCCGGAGTCGAGCAGGAAGGCATGCACATGGGGCGTGTAGACCGCGATGAGGTCGAGCGCGGCGGGACCTTCGACGTGGATCACCTGCACCCGGCGAACATGAGGTTCGATCTCGGCCAGGCGGGCCGACTGGGCCGGATCGAGGTGCTGCAGGATCTGCACCGCCGTTGTGTACGTCCGCCGGATCTGGGCGGAGATCGCTTCGGCCGTCTGCTCCGTGGTCAGCAGGAATGTCGCTATTGGAGGAGGGACGGCGGCCGCAATCTCGGCGATCCTGGCATCGGGAATGGTGCGGGGGCCGGGTAGCCTCGCCCCGACGAAGCCGATCGCGTCGGCACCCGCGTCGATCGCCAGGCGTGCTTCCTCGATCGAGGCGATGCAGCAGATCTTGACGCGGGTTCTCATCGCCAAGGAGCGCTAATCGTTCGCCGCGCCGAAGCGCAGCGGCCGGAAGAAGGCGCGCACGTCCTCGACCAGCAGGTCCGGCTCCTCGAGGGCGGCGAAGTGGCCGCCGCGCGGCATGATCGTGTGGCGCTTGAGGTTGTAGGCGCGCTCGATCCACTCCTTTGGCGGTGCCGGCGCGATGTCGGCGGGAAACGCGGCGAACGCCGTCGGCGTTTCGACGCGCGCGCCGTCGGGCAGGGCGCGCGGCTTCTGCTGGGTGACGCCGCGATAGAGCCAGGTCGCGGTGCCGGCCGTGCCGGTCAGCCAATAGACCATGATGTTGTCGAGCAGCAGGTCCATCGGGAAGCGCCTGAGCGGATCGCCGCCGCAGTCGCTCCAGGCCTGGAACTTTTCGACGATCCAGGCGGCCAGCCCGACCGGCGAATCGGCGAGCGCGACGCCCAGCGTCTGCGGCCGCGTCGCCTGGATGCGCTGGTAGGCGGTCTTGTCGTCGAGCGCGCTGCCCATCGTGGCGAGCCAGGCCTGCTCGTCGGCACCGAGCTTCGCCGTCTTCAGATCGATGCCCGGCCGCAAGCCCATCATGTTGAGGTGGAGGCCGAGCACGCCGGATTCGTCCTTCTTCGGATGGTCGAAGGCGAGCCACGACGAGACGACGGCGCCCCAGTCGCCGCCCTGGACGCCGTAGGGCCGCCCGTAGTTGAGCTTCTCGGTGACCAGCCTGTGCCACAACCCGGCGATGGCGCGCGGCCCGATCGGGCCCACGGTGCCGTCCTCGCGGATCGGCGGGCCGGAGAAGCCGTAGCCCGGCAGCGACGGCACGATCACGTCGAAGGCGTCGAGTGGATCGCCGCCATGCTCTTCCGGATGGGCGAGCCTGTCGATCACGTCGAGGAACTCGACGATCGAGCCTGGCCAGCCGTGCGTCACCACCAGCGGCAGCGGCCGCGGCGCGCCCTCGACCTCGGTGCCGGGCTCGCGGATGAAGTGGAGGCGCTGCGGGCCGATGTCGACCAGGTAGTTCGGCCAGCGGTTGATCGCCTCCTGGCAGCGCTGCCAGTCGTAGCCGTGCCGCCAATGATCGACCAGCTCGGCGAGGAAAGCAGGATCGGTGCCCGACGCCCACGAGCCGTTGTCGGCGATGGCGGTGGGCGGCCGCCAGCGCCGCAGCCGTTCGTCGAGGTCGATCAGCGCCCGCTCGGGGATGTCGACCTTGAAGGGTTCGGGAGTGTCGAAGCGCGCCGCGGTCATCGCGATCTCAGGCGAGGTCGTCGAGATCGACGCGCAGCGCGCTGGCCAGCTTGCGAAGAACGGCTTGCGAGGCGAGGCGGGACCCCGCTTCGAGCTGCGAGACATAGGGCTTGGAGACGCCGCAGCTGTCGGCAAGTGCCTGCTGGGTCATTCCCCTGTGGGTCCGCCAGACCTTGATCTTGTTCTCGCCGTCGAGGAGGCGGTTGACGATTTCGGCCGGCACCGTCTCGCCCGGCCGTGCCCGCCAGCGGCGCACCGCGAGCGCATCCTCGGCATCCTCGAGGCGCGCGACGATGCGTTCCCATTCCGCGAGGGGAATCACCGCCAGGCGGGGCTTGCCCTCGACCTCGAGAATCTGCGGCTTCCTAGTCTTCATAGACACTGCTCCTGGGCCCGATCCGGATCACCAGCAGGACGACGGTCCGATGGCGAAGCTCGTAGACGACACGCCAGTCGCCGACCCGCAATCGAAAGGCATCCATGCCTTTCAGCCGTTTCACGTTGTTGTTCGCGCCGAGCGGATGGGCGGCGAGCTGCTCGATCTTGGACCGGATAAGCCTCGCCGTATTGGCCGGCATGCGGACCAGCGCCTTCAGGGCGTCGCGGCTGTACTCGATCCGGTACACAAATATAGGTTAGCGCATAGCTAACGTCGGTGCAAACCTGTCTATTGGCCGTCCAGCAATTCTGCCGGAACGCCGACGGCTAGACGCCGTCGGCCCGGATGCCGAGCCGCTGGATCAGCTTGCCCAGCCGCTCGTGCTCCTGCTGCATCGCGGCGGCGAGTTCGGCGGGGCTCATGGGCTGCGGCTCGATATAGGCGTAGGCCAGCCGCCGGCGCGTCTCCGGCGCGGCGAGTGCGGCGTTGACGCCGCGGTTCACCCGGTCGACGACGGCGTCGGGCAGGTCCTTGTGGCCGAGAAGCGGCAGCGACGAGCGCACCTCGAGGTCGGCGACGCCCTGTTCGGCCATGGTCGGCAGGTCGGGCAGGTCGTCGTGCCGCTTCAGGCCGACGAGGGCGATGCCCTTCAGTCGCCCCGCCTTGACGTGGTGTGCCACCAGCGAGGTGCTGACGACGCCGAGATCGAGGCGGCCGGTCATCAGGTCCGGAATGCCGGGCGGCAGGCCCTTGTAGGAGATCGACACGATGTCGAGTCCGTACCTGATCTTGAGCTGCTCGGGGATCAGGTGGGCGCCCGTGCCGTTGCCCGGGTTGAGGTAGTTGAGCTTGCCCGGGTTGGCCTTCGCGTGGGCCACCAGCTCGGCGATCGAGTTGACGGGCGAGGAGGGCGGCACGCAGACGATGGCGCTGCTGACGCCCAGCATGGCGATCGGTCGGAAGTCGGCCATCGCGTCGAACGGCGCCTTCATCAGCATGTTCAGCACGACGTGGCCCGATACGGTCAGGTAGAGCGTGTAGCCGTCGGCCGGGGCGCCGAGCACTGCTTGCGCCGCGATGATGCCGTTGGCGCCGGGCCGCGGATCGATCAGCCACGGCTGGCCGAGCTCGTCGCGCACGCTGTCGCCGACCGCGCGGGCGGCAACGTCGATCAGGCCGCCGACCGGGCCGGGCAGCACGACGCGGATCGGCTTGCTGGGATAGGCGTCGGCGCGGGTGACGCCATAGGGGGCGACGCCGAAGGGGGCGAGGGCCGCAGCCGCGAGAAACGATCGGCGCCGCATGGTCAGGCCCTGTGGAACGGCTTGTCGCCGCAGATGGTCACGCGGTGGCCGTAGCGCCGGTTCGGGAAGTAGTCGAACATCGCGTGGTGCTGGGTGCAGCGATTGTCCCAGAACGCCACCGAGTTGGGGCGCCACTGGAACCGGCATTGCAGCTCCGGCGTCTCGATGTGGCGATAGAGCATCTCGAGCAGGGCGTCGCTTTCGTGCTTGCGCAGTTGCGGAATGCGGACCGTGAAGCCGCGGCTGACGAACAGTGCCTGACGGCCGGTCACCGGATGGGTGCGGACCACGGGATGTTCGGAGGCGGGAAAACTCATGTCGCCGCGGTCGGTGGTGCGCTTCCGGAAGGTGTGCGCCTTGCTGCTGTCGTGGATCGCGGTGAGCCCGTCGAGCAGCCTGCGGACCGGCTCGGAGAGAGTCTCGTAGGCGCGGTACATGTTGGCGAACAGCGTGTCGCCGCCGCCGTCGGGCGGAACCTCCGTAAGGTGCAGGATCGAGCCCATCGGCGGCTCGGGGTCGCACGACACGTCGCTGTGCCATTCCTCGCCGGCCACCCGCTTGGAGGTCTCGTCGGCCTTGATCACCAGGATCTCGCGATGCTCGGGCAGGCCGATCGGCGCGTTGGGATGGACGTGCAGCTTGCCGAAGCGCCGGCCGAACTCCTTGTGCTGCTCGACGCCCATCTTCTGGTCGCGGAAGAAGACGACCAGGTTTTCCATGAGGGCGTCGTGAACCTCCTGGAACTGCTGGTTGCCCAGCGGCCTGGAAAGGTCGACGCCGGCGATCTCGGCGCCGATCGTCGGCGTGAGCTTCCTCACCTCGATCGATTGATAGGCCATCGTTTCCTCCTTCGTTGGCATCGCTGTACCAGCGCCCGGATCGGAGTGATTGACATTCTGGGACATCGACTTGATCTTTTGGGACACATGCCGAGGGATACATGCGGGGGAACGCATGGCCGACCTGATCCGCAGCGCCTGTCTGACCTCCTATCCCGAGATCGCCCGCTCGCTCGGGCTCGATCCGCTGGTCATGCTGGCGGCGGCCGGGATCGACCGCCGCTACCTGCACGGCGATCCCGACGCGAGAATGCCAGCCGGCGCCTTGGGGCGCCTGCTCGAGGCGTCGGCGCGGGCCGCCGGGGTCGACGATTTCGGCCTGCGCCTCGCCGAGACGCGCAGCCTCTCGGTCCTGGGGCCGGTCGGCCTTCTGGTGCGTGAGGAGCCGACGGTGCGCGCCGCCCTCGACTCGTCGATGCGCTATATGCGGATTCACAACCAGTCGCTCTATTTGCGGCGAGAGGAGCGCGGCGGCCAGGCGATCGTCAGCGTCGAGCTTCATGTCGGGCGACCCGTGCCGATCCGCCAAAGCATGGAGCTGTCGGTCGGCGTTCTCTATCGCATCCTGCGCTCGCTGGTCGGGCCGCATTGGCGGCCGCTCGTCTGCTTTGCGCACGATGCCCCGCGGCGCCGCGACGTTCATCGCCGGGTCTTCGGCAACAACGTCGAGTTCGGCCACGATTTCAACGGCATCGTCTGCAGTTCATCGGACCTCGACCGACCGATCCCCGCGTCCGATCCGGCGCTTGCCGAGGCGGCCCGCAAGCACCTCGACGCCCTGCTCGAGCGGCCCGATTCGACCATGGGCGACAAGGTCCGGGAGCTGGTCTGGCTGCAGCTTGCGACCGGCCGCTGCAAGGCGGACATGGTCGCCCTGCAGCTCCGCGTCGACCGCCGCACGCTGCATCGCTGGCTGGTCGCCGAAGGGACGACCTTCGGCGGCATCGTCGAGGCCGTGCGCACGGAACTCGTGACGCGCACGCTCGCCGACCGCAGCCGGGCGCTGGTCTCCGTGGCCGAGATGGCCGGTTTCTCCTGCCTCAGCGTGTTCTCGCGCTGGTTCCGCGATCGCTTCGGGGCGACTCCATCGGCCTGGCGGAGGACTCTGGCGACGGGTGGCGGACAGTCCGGCGGCGCAGCACCTGCCGGTGCGCGGTCCGCGCCCTATCCCTCCAGCAAGTCCGCCCGCAGCCGCTCGCGCGCGGCCACGTCGAGGCCGAGTGCCCGCTCGGCGAAGGCCTCGGGGCTGCCGAAGTCGCCGCGCACCACCTCGAAGGCCGCCTCGAGATAGGGCGTGCGCGCCTCGACGATGGCGGCGCGGGTGTCGATGTCGAGCTCGGGGTAGCGGCCGACATGGCCGGTCCACAGCTCGTTGGTGCGGAGATAGTCGTCCATCACCGTCTCCCACGGCACGCCGAGCAGGGTGAGCAGCAGGGCGGAGGCGAAGCCGGTGCGGTCCTTGCCGGCAGTGCAGTGAAACACCAGCGGGCGATGCTCGCCGTCGCTCAAGGTCGCGAACAGGGTGCGAAAGCCCGGCGCACAACGGCGCGGGTAGTCGCGGTAGTGGTCGGTCAGGAACTGCACCATCAGGTGCGGGGTGGCGCTGCCGTCGGCCACCGCGCCGCGGATCTTGTCGCCGACGCCGGGCTCGATGTGGGCGCCGACGATGCGGCAGTCCACGCCGTCCACCTTGTGCGGCGTCTCGGCCGCCTCGGCGACGCCGCGCAGGTCGACGATGGTGCGCACGCCGAGAGTTCCCAGCGCAATCCGGTCCTCGTCGGTCAGGCCGCCGAGATGGGCGGAGCGGAACACCGCGCCGCGGCGCACGGTGCGGCCGTCTGCGGTCGCATAGCCGCCGAGGTCGCGGAAGTTGGAGCCGCCCTGGAGCGGCAGGATTCGGGGCAGGATGTGGTCGGGCATGATGCCCGATCCTCTATCAGAATTTTTGCGACAGCGTTACGAAGAAGCCCCGCCGCATGCCGTACTGCGGGGCGCCGACGCCGACGCCCGCGCCGCTCCTGAGCTGGTAGCTTTCGTCGGTCACGTTGATGGCGTCGAAGCGGACCTGCGTGCCCTTGCTGGCGCTGATCGGCAGCTTCTGCGCCACCGACAGGTTGAGCGTGGCATAGGCCGGCAGCGAGGTGTCGTTGGGCGTCACGATGCTGGTGCGCAGGCCCGAGCCGAACAGCACGTCGGCCGCGACGCGGGTCGCCCAGTCGGACGTCTGGTTGAAGACGTAGGCGGCACCCGCCGAGCCGGTCCAGCCCTGGCTGTGGTCGGCGAAGATCCAGTTGCTGGCGATGTAGTCGAGGTCGGCCTGCTCGAAGTTGAACTGGGCCGAGTTGATGTTGGTCACCTTGGTCTGCGACCAGGCGACGTTGGCATAGAGCGCCCACGGGCCCTTGTCGTAGTTGGTGAAGACCTCGAAGCCGTTCACCGTGGCGTTGGCGTAGTTGAACGAGGTGAGGAAGATCGGCGCGCCGAACTGGCCTTTGTCGATGTAGTTCTCGGCCCATTTGTAGTAGCCGGCGAAGCCGATCGTGAGGCCGTCGAGGGGCTTCACCGTGAGGCCGATGTCGATGTTGTCGGAACGTTCGGCCCGCACCGGACCGTTGGTCGTGATCTCGGTGGCGGCGGTCGTGCCGGCGCGGGCGGTGATGGCGTTGAAGCCCACCTGGTTGAGCGGCGCCGGCACGAAATAGCGCGCGTAGCCCGCCCGCAGGGTGATGTCGGGCGTCGGCTCCCACACGACGTTGACGCGCGGGCTCACCTGGTTCTCCTCGGTGACGCCCGAGATCGCGTCGAAGCGGGCGCCGAAATTCACCGTGACCTTCGGGATCGGCTTCCATTCGTCCTGCAGGTAGACGCTGTAGGTCCAGCCGACCAGGTCGGCGCCGTCGGTGAAGCCGACCGGCTGGTCCGAGCTCGGGTCGCCGTTGGCGTCGACCGGCAGGGCGTTCGACTGGCTGAAGCTCGTCACCCTCTCGCGCTGCACCAGGAAGCCGCCGCGCAGCGTGTGGTCGGCCGCCACCTTCCAGCTCGAATCGGCCTGCACGCCGGCCGCCAGGCTGGTGCGCTGCGCCCACGGCGCGAGGCCGTTGTAGAGCAGGTCGCCCAGCGCGTCGGGCTGGTAGGAGAGGGCGGAGTAGCGGACGAAGCCCGAGAGCTGAAGGTTGAAGTCCTGGTGGCTCTTCTGCAGCGAGGCGATGCCGAAATAGGTGTCCTCCCACTGGCGCTGGTCGAGGATCGAGCTGTTCCAGTCGGAGATGCCGTTCACCGTGAAGGCCGGCGTCTGGCCTGGCACGTTGGGGATCTGGAAGCGCGCGCTGGCGCCGCCGCCGATGAAGGAAAGCCGCGTGCTGTCGTCGACGATGGCGGTGGCCTTGGCCAGCGCATACCATTGCGCGGTGTCGTCGTGGATCGGCGTGTAGGAGGATGTCGGGTTCTCGATGCCGATGCCGTTGCTGACATACTGGCCGACCGCGAAATAGTCGAAGGCGCCGGAGCGGCCGCCATATTCCAGCGACGGCTGGATCCAGTTCCACGAGCCGCCCATCACCGAAGCCTCGCCGCCGGGATTGGTGGTGCCCGACTTCACGCCGATGTCGACCACGCCCGCGGTGCGCAGACCGTACTGCGCCGGCAACGAGCCGGTGATCAGGGAGAGCTGATCGGCAAAACGCGGCGACAGCGCCTGGCTGAACAGCGACAGGCCTTCGGGCAACTGCACGCCGTCGAGCCGGTACTGCAGGCTGCCGTGGTCGCCGCGCACGTGGATCTGGCCGAACCCGTCCTGCACCACGCCGGGCGCGCGCAGCAGCACCTGGTTGAGCGGCGCGTTCTCGCCCTGCGGCGTGTTCTGGATCGCCGTCTTGCCGAAATCGTAGCGCGTCGCGCCGAGGCTCGGCTGGATCTCGCTCCTCTCGCGGTCGAGCCGCCGGGCCGTGACCTCGATGGCGGGGACGGCGGTGACCGGTGCGGACGTCGGCGGGGTTTGCGCGAGGGCGGAGCCGGCGGCGGTGAGGGAGGTGGTGAGGGCCAATGCCGATACGCCGCTACGCCATGCCATCTCCGACCTCGCTGAAAAATGTTATATCGTAACGTTACAATGTAACATTTCATCGGGTCAACTGCGGCGTGACCGAGGGGCGGTGGTCGGCTGCCGTCAGGCGCGGGTTGTTTCGCCGCCGCCTGCCGCTGCCGAGGGTGGCGCGGGCGGGCGGCTCGCGTGATGCGAGGTCAGGCGGCCTCGCGGCGACACAGGCACGAGGCTCGCACCGGCATCTCGGTACGGGCCAGCGCCAGGTCGAGCCGGGCCTTGATCAGCGGCGCCTCGACCTTCTCGCCGCGCCGGGTCAGGCACTCGTGCAGCCCATGCAGGCTCCAGACGTTCTCGGGATGCCAGCAGGCGCGGTTGGTCTTGCCGTCGAAGCCGAGGTCGGCACGGTAGACCGCCTCCGCCTCCTCGAGATGGCCCTGCTCGAGCAGCAGCGCGCCCAGCGCGTGGCGCGTCGGCTGCATCCAGCCCCACGGCTCGTCGTAGGGCAGCGCATCGTCGAGCTCGACGGCGCGACGCAGATGGGCGAAGGCGAGATCGAAGTTGCCGCGGCGGTATTCCAGCTCGCCGGTCAGCATTTCCTCGGCGATCGCCAGCATGTCGACCATGGTGTTGTTGTGCAGCCGCCGCGATTCGGGCACCCGCGCCTTGGCGGCGCGGAAGGCCTCGCGCATGCGCTCCGCCGCCTCGATCTCGCCCAGCACCGAGTGCGCCACGCCCTTGGCGTAGAGCGTCATGGCCGTGGTCCCGCAGTAGAGCGCCTGGTCCTTCGGCAGCTCCTGATCGATGATCTCGCGCCACTTGCCGAAGCGCACCAGCACGTGCTGCTTCACCGCGAGATAGCTCTCGATGAAGTCGGCCATCGGCGGCGAGGGAATGCGCAGCAGCTCCTCGGGCGTGGTGTCGATCAGCTCCTGCGCCGCCTTGAGAGCGGGCGTGTACTGGCCGAGGAACATGGCGCCGTAGACCACGAAGTGGTGATCGTGGCTGCGATAGAGCGCATATACGTTCATGGCGCCCTCGCGCGCCAGGAACTTGCGGTCCACTGCGACGGCCTTCTGGTTGTAGACCACGACGTCGCGGTAGTTGCCGCACAGCACGTCGATGTGGGTCGGCATGTGGATCAGATGGCCGGAGTCCGGCACGAGATCGCGCAGCCGGTCGCCGGCGCGCAGCGCCCGCTGCGGGAACGGCGACATCTCCATCAGGTGGACATAGAGGTGCAGCAGGCCGGGATGGTCCCAGCTCGCGGGGATGTCGCGGAGGGTCTGCTCCAGCACCTCGACCGCCTCGTCGGTGCCGGCACCCGGCGTCGCCTTGCCGGTCTTGAGGTCCCACATCAGCCAGGGCGTCTCGTTCATGATCGCCTCGACGAAGACCGAGCGCAGATCGAGGTCGTCGGGATGGCCCTTGAAGAGCTTGCGCATCTCGACGGTGAAGGCCTTGTCCCAGTGCTTCTGGTCGTCGATCGCCTCGCGCTGCGGGTAGCGCGCCGGCAGGGCGCGGATCAGCGCCTGCTCGATCGGCGAGGCCCTGTCGATCACGGCGAGCGCGTTCTTCATCGCGTCGTAGGACGCCGCGAGGGCGGCCTGCTTGCCGGCGTCGTCGTAACGGTGCCAGGGCAGGTTGTAGTTGGGACCGGCGGCGTAGGCGATGCCCCAGTGCGCCATGGCGCAGTTCGGGTCGGCCTCCGCCGCCTTGCCGAAGCATTTGATCGCCTCGGCGTGGTTGAAGCCGTAGAGCCAGTTGAGGCCGCGGTCGAACCAGATCTGCGCCTGCGGCGAGGAGGTCGTGACGGGGCGTCCGTAGGTGCCGAGATCGTAATAGTCGTCCATGGCCCATCCTCCCTGCCGGCAAGGCGTTCCGGATGGTGCCGTCGGGATCGGGCGGATCGCAACCGTTTACCGCCGGCTCGAGGCTGGCGGAATTGTCCGCACTCTCTGCACTCCCTGCATGCACTGCCAGCACGGGTATCCCGTTTTTACCCACAGATTCCTTTGACAGGTTCAGCAGGAATATGCTAGGAAAATAACTATCCTGGCCCGGATTGCATCCGGTGCCCGATCCGCCCGCCCGGCCCCTGCCGCGGCGGGCTTTTTCCTGTCTCCATGAGGTTCCCATGTCCAAACCCGCCGTCGCGGGTCGCGGGCGCGCGCGTGTGCCCGCGGCCAAGATCAAGTCCTTCCTCCACCATCTCGCGCAGACCGGCTCGGTGTCGCTGGCCGCGGCGCGGGCCGAAATCCGCCGCAGCACGCTCTACCTGATGCGCCAGAGCGACGAGGCTTTCGCCGAGCGCTGGGACCAGGCGCTGGACATGGGCGTCGAGCGTCTGCAGGACACGGCCATGAACCGCGCCATGCACGGCTCGCCGCGGCCGGTCTGGCGCAACGGCAAGAAGGTCGGCACGGTCCAGCACTACGATAACCGCCTGCTGCAGTTCCTGCTCAGGGCCCACCGGCCCGACACCTACGGCGACAAGAGCCGCCCCACCCTGCCGCCGCTGCCCTTCGATCTCGCCAAGCGTCTCGCCGCGGCCCGGCCGCGGGCGGAGGCCTATGACGCGGAAAAGCGGCGCCGGGAGGAGGAGGAGGCAAAGGCCGAACGGGCGCGGGCAGAGGCCCTGAAGACGGATCGGGCCGAGGACGAGTCGCAGGACCCGTAAGTCGACCCGTAAGCCGGCCCGGCCGGCATCGTACAACGGCTTCCTTGCCAAACATGGGCGTCCTGGCCACCGGGAACTTCCCCCGGCGTGCCCCCAAAAGCTCTTCGTGAGCGCTGCGCCCGGCCTGGTTCTGACCAGGCCCTCGTGAACATGAGCGGCGGACGAACCGCTGCCGTCCAATCAACTCACGCAAAATGTGCCGACGGCGAACGTCGGCCCCGGACGACCGGTTTGCACACGCCGCCCTGGACAGGTTTCTGGACAGAACGCGTTACAATCAGGCGTCCACAAATGATCGAAAGAAGCCCCGCAAACAGGGGCTCGTCCGGCGTTCGCGCCGTGACGGAAGGGCGTCGCGAACGGGCAGGAAGTTTGCCCGCGTCCAGAAATCGGGATGGCGTCAGACGCGCCCGTGTCGCGTCAGACGCGCCCGTGGCAGTGCTTGTACTTCTTGCCCGAGCCGCAGGGGCAGGGCGCGTTGCGCGCGACCTTGCCCCAGGTCGAGGGATCGTTGGGGTCGGCGGGGCCGCGGGCGAGCTGGCGCGGCCGGTGCAGCGTCGCGACGCCGCCGCCGTCCGGGTCGGCCGGGTCGAAGGCGGGATCGTCGCTCATCGCCGCCGCCAGCGCGGGGTCTTCATGGACCTCGTGCATGTTGGTCGGCAGCTCGGGCGCCGGCGGCGGCTCCATGCGGATCTGCAGGGTCGCCAGCAGGGTCACCACCTGCTCACGCAGGTTGGTCAAGAGGTCGCTGAAGAGGTTGAAGGCCTCGCGCTTGTACTCGTTCAGCGGATCCTTCTGGCCGTAGGCGCGAAGCCCGATGCCCTGGCGCAGATGGTCGAGGTGCAGCAGGTGTTCCTTCCAGCTCTGGTCGAACAGCTGCATCAGCACGCTCTTCTCGACCTGGCGCCAGACCTCGGGGCCGTACTGCGCGGCCTTCTGGGCGAAGGCGCGCTCGGTGGCGTCGGCGAGGCGCGTCTTGATCTCCTCGTCGGCGATGCCTTCTTCCTTGGCCCACTCGTCGATCGGCAGATCGAGGCCGAAGATGCGCCTGACCTCGTCCTTGAGTTCGCCGACCTTCCACTGTTCGGCGTAGACGTCCTCGGGGATGGTGCGTGCCACCAGAGAGTCGACGACGTCGCGGCGCATGCCGGCCACCGTCTCCGAGACGTCCTCGGTCGCCATCAGCTCGAGGCGCTCGCGGTAGATCTCCTGGCGCTGGGCGTTCATCACGTCGTCGAAGCGCAGCAGGTTCTTGCGGATCTCGAAGTTGCGCGCCTCGACCTTGCCCTGCGCCGTCTCGAGCGCCTTGTTGAGCCAGCGGTGGGTCAGCGCCTCGTCGTCGGCCATGCCCTTCTTCTGGACCCAGTCGAGCACCTTGTTGTTGCCGAAGATGCGCATCAGGTCGTCTTCCAGCGACAGGAAGAACTTCGAGGCGCCGGGATCGCCCTGGCGGCCCGAGCGGCCCCTGAGCTGGTTGTCGATGCGGCGGCTCTCGTGGCGCTCGGTGCCGACCACGTAGAGGCCGCCGGCGGCACGCACGATCTCGCGGTCGCGTTCGACTCCGGCGCGGATCTCGGCCGCCACGCGCTCGATCTCGGCCTTGCGCGCGGTTTCGTCGGGGAACTTGGCCACGATCTCCGGTTCGCTCTGGCGCAGCAGCATGTCGACGTTGCCGCCCAACTGGATGTCGGTGCCGCGGCCGGCCATGTTGGTGGCGATGGTGACGGCGCCCGGCCGGCCGGCCTGGGCGACGATCTCGGCTTCCTTGTCGTGGAAGCGGGCGTTCAGCACGTTGTGCGGGATGCCGGCCTTCTTGAGCGCGGCCGACAGCTCCTCGGACTTCTCGATCGACACCGTGCCGACCAGCATCGGCTGCTGGCGGCCGCGGCACTCGCCGATCAGCTTGACGATGGCGCGCGTCTTGTCGGCCAGCGTGCGGTAGATCTCGTCGTCGGCGTCCTTGCGGGCGACCGCCACGTTGGTCGGGATCTCGACCACCTCGAGCCGGTAGATCTCGCCGAACTCGGCCGCTTCGGTGAGCGCCGTGCCGGTCATGCCCGAGAGCTTGGGGTACATGCGGAACAGGTTCTGGAAGGTGATCGAGGCCAGCGTCTGGTTCTCGCGCTGGATCTCGACCTTCTCCTTGGCCTCGAGCGCCTGATGCAGGCCCTCGGAGTAGCGCCGGCCCGACATCATGCGGCCGGTGAACTCGTCGATGATGACGACCTGGCCGTCCTTGACGATGTAGTCGACGTCGCGCGCGAACAGCTTGTGGGCGCGCAGCGCCTGCGTCACGTGATGCAGCACCGAGACCATGTTCGGCGCGTAGAGCGTGATGCCCTCGGGCAGCAGACCGTCGGCGCGCAGGATCTCCTCGACCGCCTCGACGCCGGCGTCGGTCAGCACGACGGTGCGGTTCTTCTCGTCCTTCTCGAAATGCTCGGCCTTGAGGCGGGGGATCACCGTGTCTGCGCGGCGGTAGAGCTCGGAGGAATCCTCGGCGGGACCGGAGATGATCAGCGGCGTGCGCGCCTCGTCGATCAGGATCGAGTCGACCTCGTCGACGATCGCGTAGTTGAAGGGCCGCTGGACCATCGCGGCCTGCTGGTACTTCATGTTGTCGCGCAGATAGTCGAAGCCGATCTCGTTGTTGGTGCCGTAGGTCACGTCGCAGGCGTAGGCGGCCTTGCGCTGCTCATCGTCGAGGTCGTGCACGATCACGCCGACGGTGAGGCCGAGGAAGCCGTAGACCCGACCCATCCATTCGGCGTCGCGGCGGGCGAGGTAGTCGTTCACCGTGACGACATGCACGCCCTTGCCCTCGAGGGCGTTGAGGTAGACCGGCAGGGTGGCGACCAGCGTCTTGCCCTCGCCGGTCTTCATCTCGGCGATCTTGCCCTGGTGCAGGACCATGCCGCCCTTGAGCTGAACGTCGAAGTGGCGCTGGCCGAGCGCGCGCTTGGCCGCCTCGCGGACCGTGGCGAAGGCCTCGACCAGGAGGTCGTCGAGCTTCTCGCCCTTGGCCAGGCGCTCGCGGAACTCGGCGGTCTTGCCGCGCAGCTCGGCGTCGGAAAGCTTGGTGAATTCCGGTTCGAGCGCGTTGATCTTCGCCACCGGCTTGTCGAAGCCTTTGACGATGCGGTCGTTGGCCGTCCCGAAGAGGCTCCGGGCAAGCGCTCCCAGCATGAAAACCTCGATATCCTAATGACTTAGGCGGGCACTGCGGCCCGCCGTCCCAGTGAGAAATAGAGAGCGGCCCGGGGAGTGTCAACGCAAGCCGCCGTGACGCCGGAGCGGCCACGGAACCCTCCCGTGCGATCGCCCCGTCACGGACGCGGTGCTCACGAAAAAGTGCCGCAATTCAACGTCAATCCGGCAGCCATCGGGGAGGCGGCGCTTGCTTGGCCCAATGCGGCCTGTGTAAACGGTTTGCGCCTTTCGTCACGAGTGAATCTTCGGAGCCCGTCATGAGCCATCGCCTCCTGCGCCTTGTCCTCCTCAGCGGCGCGGCCGCCGCGATCGCGGGGGCGGCCCTGGCTCAGCAACCCGCTCCGCAGCAGCCGGCCGCCAAGCCGCCCGCGCAACAACCGGCCAAGCCGCAGGCGAAGCCTGCCCAGCCGCTCAAGGATCCGGTCGTGGCCACGGTGAACGGCCAGCCGGTCCGTCTTTCGGAGCTCGAGATCGCCCAGCAGTCGCTGCCGCAACAGTATCGCAACATGCCGCTGCAGGCGGTGTTCCCGGCGCTTCTGGAGCGCCTCATCGACAGCAAGCTCGTTGTGCAGGAAGGCAAGAAGAGCAAGACCAACGAGGACGCGGCCTTCAAGAAGCGCATGGCGTTCGTCGAGGAGCAGGTGCTGCAGGATTTCTGGATCCAGCGCGAGATCGCCAGGATGGTGACGGCCGAGCGCATCCAGCAGCGCTACCAGGAGCGCCTGAAGTCGATGCCGTCGGAGGACGAGGTGCACGCGCGCCACATCCTCGTGTCGACGGAAGACGAGGCCAAGGCGCTGATCGCCGAGATCAAGAAGGGAGCCGCCTTCGACAAGCTTGCCAAGGAGAAGTCGACCGACAAGGCGTCGGGTGCCGAGGGCGGCGATCTCGGCTGGTTCAAGAAGTCCGACATGGTGAAGGAATTCGCCGATGCGGCCTTCAACCAGAAGAAGGGTGAGCTGTCGGAGACGCCCATCAAGACCCAGTTCGGCTACCACGTCATTCTGATCGACGATCGCCGGACCGCGCCGCCGCCGGCGCTCGAGGAGCTCGCCGAGCAGATCCGTGAGGAACTGGCGCGCGAGGCCGTGACCAACCGGCTCGACGCGATGCGGTCGACCGCCAAGATCGAGAAGTTCAACATCGACGGCAGCAAGCCCGACGCCGCGCCCGCCGCGACACCGGCCAAACCGGCCGCACCTGCGCCGGCCAAGCCCGCGACACCGCCCGCCGCCACCAAGTAAAACTCACGTTTTCGCACGTTTCTGGTGTAGGCTCCGCCGCTCGGGCGGCCGCGTACCCGCGGCCGCGCCCAAGGGGAGTCCCATGTCCGCCAAGCACGCTCAATCGCCCCTCGCGCCCAAGACGACGCCGACGCTGCCGCGCATTGCGGGCGTCAAGCTCGGCGCGGCGCGATCCGGCGTGCGCTACCAGGACCGCGACGACGTGATGCTGGCCGTCGTACCGGCCGGCGCCACGATCGCGGGCGTTCTCACCAGGTCCAAGACCTGCTCGGCGCCGGTCGACTGGTGCCGCAAGAACCTCGCCCGCGGCAAGGTGCGCGCCATCGTCGTAAATGCCGGCAATGCCAACGCCTTCACCGGCAAGGCGGGCGACAAGGCGGTCGAGGAAAGCACGCGGGCGATCGCCCAGGCGCTGGGATGCCCGCGCAACGAGGTGTTCATGGCCTCGACCGGCGTGATCGGCCAGCCGCTCGAGTGGGAGAAGATCGCCGCCGTCGTGCCGACGCTCATCAAGTCGGGTCGCGAGGACGGCTGGTCGGCGGCGGCGGCCTCCATCATGACCACCGACACGTTCCCCAAGCTCGCCACCCGCCAGGCCAAGATCGGCGAGCGCACGGTTTCCATCAACGGCTTCCTCAAGGGCTCGGGCATGATCGCGCCGGACATGGCGACGATGCTGGGCTTCGCCTTCACCGACGCGAAGATCCCGGCTCCCGTCCTGCAGAAGCTGCTGGCCGACGCGGCCGACAAGTCGCTGAACTGCGTGACCGTCGACGGCGACACCTCGACCAGCGACACGTTGCTGATGGTCGCCACCGGTGCGGCGCGCCATGCGCCGATCGAGGAGGCCGACGATCCGGTCCTGGTCGACTTCAAGCGCGCGCTCGATGAGGTGCTGATCGAGCTGGCGCAGCTCCTCGCGCGCGACGGCGAGGGCGCCACCAAGTTCGTGACCATCAACGTCGGCGGCGCCTCGTCCAATGGTGCCGCACGCAAGATCGGCCTCGCGGTCGCCAACTCGCCGCTGGTCAAGACGGCGATCGCCGGCGAGGACGCCAATTGGGGCCGCATCGTCATGGCCGTCGGCAAGTCGGGCGAGCGCGCCGACCGAGACAAGCTCAGGATCTCGATCGGCGGCGTGCGCATCACCGACGGTGGCCAGGTCGTGCCGAACTACGACGAGGCGCCGGTCGCCCAGCATATCAAGGGGTCCGAGGTCGTCATCGACATCGACTTGGGCATCGGCCGCGGCCGCGCCACCGTGTGGACCTGCGATCTGACGCACGGTTACATCGACATCAACGGCAGCTACCGCTCCTGAGCGGGTCGGCGTTGGTCGACGGCCTTTTCGACGAGGAATGCCCGGGCGGCCCGCCGCCGCTGGGCGAGCGCCCGCTGGTTCTGGTGGCCGCCGTCGCACTGGTCGACATCGACGGCCGCGTGCTGATCGCGCAGCGGCCGGCCGGCAAGTCGATGGCGGGCCTGTGGGAGTTCCCCGGCGGCAAGGTCGATCCCGGCGAGACGCCGGAGCAGGCGCTGGTGCGCGAACTGCACGAGGAGCTGGGCATCGAAACCATGACGAGCTGCCTGGCGCCGATCGCTTTCGCAAGCCACGGCTACGAGAAGTTCCACCTGCTGATGCCGGTCTTCGCCTGCCGCAAGTGGAAAGGAACGCCGCAGCCGCGCGAGGGCCAGGCCCTGAAATGGGTCCTGCCCGTCGAGCTCTCGAAGTATCCGATGCCGCCCGCCGACCTACCCTTGGTCGGCCTGCTGCGCGACCTTCTCTAGCGAAGGTTTTCCATCGGGGCGGGCAGCGGCGCACCTTCGCGCCAGCCGAGCAGGGTGCGGAAGATCACCGCCTGTGCCGTGGCGGTGACCGCGGTGCCGCCATAGGAGACCAGGATGGCTGCCGTCCAGGTGACGACGACGGCGGCTTCGTTGGCACCCAGCATCCCGCGCATCAGCCCCAGCACGACCAACGTCGCCATGGTCGTGGCGAGGGCACCGGCGAAGAAGGTGAGGAACAGAGTGCCGATGATGATCCACGCATTGCCCCGGCTGTACGCCCATGACAGGCGCGGCGCGAATGGCACGTCGACCGATGTCGCGGCGAGGCCGTAGCTGACCCGCATCGCCAGCAGCATGGAGACCGTGAAGCCCGCACCGATCGGCGCTGCCAGCGCCTGCCGGCTCGCCGTCTCGGGATCCGGCGGCGTGCCGCTCGCGAGGAGAGCGGGATCGAACGGGCCGACAACGAGCACGAAGGCCGTCAGCAGGACGAAGGTGATACCGCCCACCTTGATCAGGTGGGAAAGAAAGGCCGTCTCGCGCGGCGACCAGCCGAGCCCCGGCAGCCGGTCGAGGCGCTGGGCGCCCAGCAACACGACGCGCTGCCACGCCACCATGAACATGACCATGGGCACCACATCGATGGCCTTCTCGATCAGCACGGGGATGAGCGAGTCGCGCGCCATCAGCGAGCCCAGCAGCCGGATCGCCAGCGACACGATCCAGGGGATGGTCACGAGATGGAAGAAAAGCCGGATGTTCCCGAAGAAGAAGCTGAAGCTCTCCGACAGCACATCGCCGAACGATAGTCTTACTGCAGGCACAATCTAGCTCCGCTCTGCTTTCTCGCCGGCGCTGATCTCCGCGGTCCCCAGCGCGTCGGCCAGGCGCTGCGCGGCGCTGCCCGGCTTGAGGGCGCGCGGCTGGGACTCGTGCGGCGCCCAGCCATGCAGATAGAGGACTTCGAAGCTTGCCGCGACGCGCCCGGAGGGCTGGCCGAAACGCTCGGCGTAGAGCTCGGCAGCGCGCAGCAGGGTGGCGCGGCGGGTGATGCTGCGGCGCCTGCCGACCACGAGATTGCTCTCGCCCATGGCGCTCAGGTCCCGCATCAGGGCGAAGGCATTCTCGTACTCGACGTCGATGGTCTCGCTGTCGGCGACCGGCAGCGCGAAGCCCGCGCGTTGCAAGAGCCCCGCTGCATCGCGCAGGTCGGCGAACGGCGAGACGCGCGGGCTCAGGCCGCCGTCGATCTCGCTTTCGGCGGCCGCCAACGCCTGGCGCAGTTGCCAGAGCGTTGCGCCGCCGAGCATCGCGCCGAGGAACAGGCCGTCGGGCCTGAGGACCCGGGCGATCTGGATCAGCGTCCCGGGCAGGTCGTTGACCCAGTGAAGGTCCATCGCGCTCAGTACCAGGTCGAAGCGGCTCGCCGCGAAGGGCAGGAACTCCTCGTCCGCGACGACGGCCGGACCCCTTGCGCGCCGCGCAAAGCCGCGACCGAGGTCGGCACGAATCAGATGATCGACGAGCCCGTGCCCCACGAGGGCCGCCGCGACCTCATCGCCGTGGCAGCCGAGATCGAGCGCGAGCGGGAAGGTACGACGGATGTCGCTCAGGCGATCAGCCAACCGCTCGGCGATCTCGCGCTTGAGGAAGGCATGGCGGTCCCACGTACGGGCCGCGCGCTCGCGCCGCTGGCGGAGCGTGGCGCGGTCGAACACCAGCAAGGGGTCGGGGCTCGTCACAGTCGGTATGTAAGGCGAAAGCGCGGCGGCGGGTAGGGGAAGCGCCATGCTCCGGGCGCATTTGCCCGGCCCAATCGGCTCATGGTGCCGAGGGGATGGGGCGAGACGTTTGCGGGCGTGGGACGGGCGATGCTCGATGCGGTCCTGCCGCCGCTCTGCCTCGGCTGCAACGAGATCGTCGGTGCGCCCGGTACCCTTTGTGCGGCGTGCTGGCAGGGGTTTGCCTTCATTTCCGAACCGCACTGTGCCTGCTGCGGCTATCCCTTCGACGAGGATCTCGGGCCCGGCGCGCTCTGCGGTGCGTGTCTGGCGCACCTTCCCCGCTACCGGCGCGCACGGGCGGCGCTGGCATATGACGACAGGAGCCGCCGGCTGGTCCTGCCATTCAAGCACGGCGATCGGACGGACATCGCGCGCGCCTTCGGTGGCTGGATGGCGCGGGCCGGTGCCGAGCTTCTGGCGTCGGCCGACCTTGTCGCGCCGGTGCCGCTGCATTGGCGGCGCCTTCTGGTGCGCCGCTACAACCAGGCGGCTCTGCTTGCGCGCGTCCTCGCCCGGGAAGCCAATCGCGAAGCCGGTCCCGAAAGCGGCGCGCATCAGGTCGTGCCGGATCTTCTTCGGCGACGACGCTGGACCGGATCGCAGGCCGGCCTCAAGGCCAGGGAACGGAGGAGCAATGTTCGCCAGGCCTTCGACGTCCATCCGCGCTGGCGCGCACGCGCCGCCGGCAAGACGGTCCTGCTGGTCGACGACGTGCTGACGACGGGCGCGACGGTCGAGGCGTGCACCCGCGCGCTCGAGCGGGCCGGGGTGCGGCACGTCGACGTTCTGACGCTGGCGCGGGTCGTCCGGCCGGCGGTATAGTTCGCCAAAGAGGTTCACCATGGCCAGGATCGAGATCTACACCACGCCGTTCTGCGGCTACTGCGCCCGCGCCAAGGGTCTGCTCGACAGCAAGGGCGCGGCCTACGACGAAATGGACGTGATGATGGACGACAAGAAGCGCACGGAAATGCGCGAGCGCGCCAAGCGTTCGACCGTGCCGCAGATATTCATCAACGGCCAGCACATCGGCGGTTCCGACGAACTCGCCGCGCTCGAGCGGGCGGGCAAGCTCGACGCGCTGCTCGCCCAGCCGGGCTGACCCGCGCCATGTCCGCCTTCAAGGCTGGTCTCATCCAGACCAGCGTCAGCAACGAGATGGCGGAGAACATCGCCTTCGTGCGTGAGCAGGCGAAGCTCGCCCGCGACGCCGGCGCCGACTTCGTCATGACGCCGGAGAACACCGGCCTGATCGGCGCCAACCGCGCCGAGACGCTCGCCAAGGCCGAGACCGAGGAAGAGCATGCGATGCTGGCGGCCTGCCGGGCGAGTGCGCGCGAGACCGGTGCTTGGTTCCTGCTGGGCTCCATCCACGTGCGCGTGCCGGGCGAGGAGCAGATCCGCAACCGCTCCTACCTCATCGACTCCTCGGGCGGGATCGTCGCGAGCTACGACAAGATCCACATGTTCGATGTCCAGCTTGCCGGCGGCGAAAGCTATCGCGAGTCGTCGACCTTCAGGCCGGGTGAACGCGCCGTGCTGGCCGAGACGCCGTGGGGCGTGCTGGGCATGACCATCTGCTACGACCTGCGCTTCCCCTATCTCTATCGCGAGCTGGCGCACGCCGGCGCCACGATGCTGGCGATCCCGTCGTCGTTTACGGTGCCGACGGGACAGGCGCACTGGCACACCCTGATGCGTGCGCGGGCCATCGAAACGGGCTGCTTCGTCTTCGCGCCGGCCCAGGTCGGCACGCACAAGGGCTCCAACCGCAAGACGTACGGCCACTCGATCGTCGTGGCGCCGTGGGGCGAGGTGCTGGCCGACGCCGGTGGCGAGAAGGCCGGCTTCGTGATTGCCGACATCGACGAGGCGAGGATCGCCGAAGCCCGCAAGATGGTGCCGTCGCTGACGCACGACCGCAAATATGCGGCGCCGGCGCTGCACAAGGCGGCGGTCGCGAAGGCCGCCGAATGATGGCGAGGCTGTCGTCCTGAGGCGAAGCCGAAGGATCCTTCGCTTCGCTCAGGATGACAATCTTCGCGCCGCGATCCTCTGCACCATCGCCATCCTCGGCTCGCTGATTATGCGCGCTTCGTAGGCCGTCACCGAGAAGCGGCCGCGCACCAGTTCGAGCAGTTCCCCGTCCTTCAGCAGAAATTCCGGATTGCTCGGTCTGCCGAAGCGTTCATTGCCAACCATGAAGGTCTCGTAGAGCAGCACACCACCCGGCTGCAGCGCATCGAACAGCATCGGGAACAGGGGCCGATGCAGGTAGTTGGTCACGATCACCGCGCCGAAGGTCCGGCCCGGCAACGGCCAAGGACTTCCATCCTCGAGATCGGTGGTGACGATTTCGATATCGGGCCGCCGCGGCAGGGTGCTGGTATCGCGGTCGATGGCCGTGACATGATGGCCGCGGTCGGCGAAGTACGTCGCGTGACGGCCACCGCCTGCTGCGACATCGAGCACAACCGTAGCCGGAGCGACCAGGCCCGCCCATTGCACGATCCAGGGGGAAGGCGCCCCTCTTGCGTCGGCCATCATCACACCCCATCATCTTGGCACTCCCATCCCGGGAGTGCCAACCTGCTGATATTTAACGATTAACAATGATCCTGTACCGCTTGCGCTGCACCAAGGGCCACGAATTCGAGAGCTGGTTCAAGGACAGCAAGACCTACGAACACCAGGAGAAAAAGTCCCTGATCGGCTGCGCCGTGTGCGGCAACGCCAAGGTGTCGCGCGCGCCGATGGCGCCGCGGATCGGCAAGGGGGCCGGCAAGGCCGCCGAGGTGGAGGCGCCCGCGGCGCCCGCGGCAGCACCGACGCCGGCACCGGCGCCCGAGCAGCAGCAGATGGCGGCGCTGGCGAGGCACATGCCGAAGGAGCTGCGCGAGGCGCTGCTCAAGGTGCGGGCCGAGGTCGAGAAGAACTGCGAGCATGTCGGCGACAAGTTCGCCGAGGAGGCACGCAAGATTCACTACGGCGAAAGCGACAAGCGCGGCATCTACGGCGAGACGAGCGACGAGGAGGCGGAGGCGCTGGCCGAGGAAGGCATCGAGTTCGGCCGCCTGCCCTGGATACCGAGGGGGAATTGAAGACCGCCCTCAGGCAGCGAGGCGAGAGCCGCAGAGCATGTAGTTCACGTCGAGGTCGGCCTTGTTCAGGGACCATGTGCGGCTGAGCGGGCTGTAGACGACGCCCACAATGTCCTGGGCCTCGACGCCGCCGGCCCGCAGGCCGCGCACGACTTCCGAGGGTTTCAGGAACTTCTTCCAATCGTGCGTGCCGCGCGGCAGCCAGCCCAGCACGTACTCCGCACCGGCGATCGCCAGCGCCCAGGCCTTGGCGGTGCGGTTGAGCGTCGACAGGAAGAGCAGCCCGCCGGGCTTCACCATCTGCCCGCACGAACGCAGGAAGAGGTCGACGTCGGCGACATGCTCGACGATCTCGAGCGCCATCACGACGTCGAAGCGGGCGCCCTCTGCCGTCAGTGCCTCCGCCGTGCCTTGGCGGTAGTCGATGGCGAGGCCTTGGCGTTCGGCATGCAGGGAGGCGACCGCGATGTTGCGCGCCGAGGCGTCGACGCCGGTCACCCGGGCGCCGAGCCGCGTCATCGGCTCGCTGAGAAGGCCGCCGCCGCAGCCGATGTCGAGCAGCGACAGGCCATCGAGCGGCCGGCCGGACAGCGGATCGCGCCGCCAGTGAGCGGCCGCCCGATCGCGGACATAGCCAATGCGAATCGGATTGAGTCGATGCAGCGGCGCGAAATTGCCGGTGGGGTCCCACCATTCGTCGGCGATGCGCGAGAAGCGCTCGACCTCGGCGGAATCGACCGTCCCGGCGGCGGAGATGTGCGCGGTTTCGACCATGGCTACCCTTGACCCATATGGGGCCGTCGGTGTCTATAGCCCGCTTTCCGGGCAGGGGCTTCCCCTTCGAGTGGATTCATGGCGCGCATCGTTCTGAAATTTGGCGGCACTTCGGTCGGCGACACGGATCGAATCAAGAACGTCGCACGCAAGGTGAAGGCGGAGGTCGCCCGCGGCAACGAGGTCGCCGTCGTGGTGTCGGCGATGTCCGGCGCCACCAACCAGCTCGTCAAGTGGGTGAACGAGATCGCGCCGTTGCACGACCCCAGGGAGTACGATGTCGTCGTGGCGACAGGTGAGCAGGTCACGATCGGACTGTTGGCAATGGCATTGCAGCAGGAGGGCGTGAAGGCGCGCTCCTGGGTTTCCTGGCAGATCCCGATCAAGACGGACGCTGCCTACGCCAAGGCGCGGGTGATCGAGATCGACACCGCCGAGATGGCGAAGACCATGGTTGCAGGCGAGGTGCCGATCGTGCCGGGCTTCCAGGGCGTGTCGCCCGAGGGCCGCATCACGACGCTGGGTCGCGGCGGATCGCATACGTCGGCGGTCGCGCTGGCGGCCGCACTCAAGGCCGACCGCTGCGACATCTACACCGACGTCGACGGCGTCTACACGACCGATCCCAGGATCGTCGACAAGGCGCAGAAGATCGATCGCGTGACCTACGAGGAAATGCTCGAGATGGCCTCGCTCGGCTCGAAGGTGCTGCAGACGCGCTCGGTTGAGCTGGCGATGAATCATCATGTGCGGGTCCAGGTGCTGTCGTCGTTCGACGAGGCGCTCGGCAGCGACCTGCCCGGAACTCTGGTTGTGGACGAGGAAGAGATCATGGCCCAGGGACTCGAGAAGTCCGTCGTAAGCGGCATCGCTTTCGCCAAGGACGAGGCAAAGATCACCGTGACCCACGTGCCGGACCGGCCGGGCGTTGCCGCGGCGATCTTCGGTCCGCTGGCCGAGGCCAACATCAATGTCGACATGATCGTGCAGAACGTCTCGCTCGACGGCAGCTCGACCGACATCACCTTCACCGTGCCCAAAACCGACCTCGCCCGGGCCGTCCAGCGCCTCGAGCAGGCCAAGGCCGAGCTCAAGTTCGCCGAGGTCAAATCCGACCTCAACGTCGCCAAGGTTTCGGTGATCGGCGTCGGCATGCGCTCCCATGCCGGCGTCGCCCTCAAAATGTTCGAAACGCTGGCCGCCAAGGGCATAAACATCCAGGTGATCTCGACCTCGGAGATCAAGATCAGCGTGCTGGTGGCGGCCGAGTACACCGAGCTCGCCGTCCGGGCGCTGCACACGGCTTATGAACTGGATGCGGCCTGAGCGTTCCGAAATCGTTCAGGTATATGCGAATTAGCCGGTAGGCAGTCCGGCGCGGGTCTTGCTATAAGCGGCCCATGGTCGCCGAACTCGCCCATATGGCCTGCCGGAACGCCCGTCCGACCAGATCGGCGGCGGCGGCGGCATGGCGAGTTTGCGCCTGCATCATCGACCGCAGCTTCGTCGTCATCCGACTCAAGCATCCAGCGGTCTGACCATGGAGAGATCAACTCCCCTGGCCGGACCGCGAATGCTCCTCAAGCGGCTCCGGGACACGATGGCGCGTGCCGACTCCGTCGAAGGCACGCTGGGCGAGGTTGTCCGCCTGGTCGCCAACGAGATGGTGGCGGAGGTGTGCTCGATCTACCTGCTGCGGGCGGGCGAGGTGCTGGAGCTGTTCGCCACCCAGGGTCTCAATCCGTCGGCCGTGCACCGCACCCGCCTCAGGGTCGGCGAGGGCCTGGTCGGCGACATCGCCGCCCACGGTCGGCCGCTGGCGCTCGACGATGCGCAGCATCATCCGCAGTTCGCCTACCGTCCGGAGACGGGCGAGGAAATCTACCATTCGCTCGCCGGCGTGCCGATCCTGCGGGCCGGCCGCGTGCTCGGCGTGCTGGTGGTGCAGAACCGCACGCGCCGCCAGTACGACGAGGAGGAGATCGAGACGCTGCAGACCATCGCCATGGTGCTGGCGGAACTGGTCTCGGCCGGTCACATCGTCAGTCCCAACGAGGTCCAGCAGGTCGACGGGCTGGGATTGCTGCCGCTGCGTATCGACGGCGTGCAGCTCACGTCCGGTGTCGCGATCGGCCGCGCCGTACTGCACGAGCCGCGCATCGTGATCCATCGCGTCGTCGCCGAGGACGTCGCCCAGGAGCAACAGCGCTTCCAGGAGGCCCTGCACGGCGTGCGCGAGGACGTCGACCGCATGCTCGAGGCGCACGACATGCAGTCGGGTGAGCAGCGGGAGATCCTCGAGACGTTCCGCATGTTCGTCGACGATCGCGGCTGGATGGAGCGCGTCCGCGAGGCCATTGACTCGGGGCTGACCGCCGAGGCCGGCGTGCAGCGTGCGTTCGACGACGTGCGCACGCGTCTCGGCCAGTCGACCGATCCCTACATCCGCGAGCGGCTGAGCGACCTGCAGGACCTCAGTAACCGCCTGCTGCTTCGGCTTACTGGCCGCGCCGCCGTCGATCCGGGCTCGCTACCCGACGACATGATCGTGATCGCGCGCGACATGGGGCCGGCCGAACTGCTCGACTACGATCGAACGCGGCTGCGCGGCGTCGTGCTGGAGGAGGGCTCCGCGCTAAGTCATGTCGCGATCGTGGCACGGGCGCTCGACATCCCGGTCGTCGGCCGTGCTCCCAGTGTCCTGGCGCGGGTCGAGGCGGGCGATCCGATCGTGGTCGACGGCGACAACGCGCAGGTTCTCGTGCGGCCCGCGGAGGACGTGCTGCAGACGGTGCATGCCGCGATCGATGCGCATGCCGAACGGCGTCGCAAGTACATGGCGCTGCGCGATCTCGCGCCGACGACCCGCGACCAGGCGCGCATCTCGCTCAACATGAACGCCGGTCTGCTGATCGACTTGCAGCATCTCGACGAGACGGGCGCGGACGGTGTCGGACTCTACCGGACCGAGATTCCGTTCATGGTGCGTTCGGAGTTTCCCGACGTCGATGCGCAGGCTTGGCTCTATGGGCGCGTCCTCGATCTGGCCGACGGTCGGCCGGTGACTTTTCGCACGCTCGATGTAGGAGGGGACAAGGTGCTGCCGTATCTCGGCGCCTTCGGCGACGAGAACCCGGCGATGGGCTGGCGTGCCATCCGCATCGGCCTCGATCGTCCGGCCATGCTGCGGCGGCAGCTCCGGGCGCTGATCCAGGCCGCCAACGGCCGGCCGCTATCGATCATGTTTCCGATGATCGCCGAAGTCGCCGAGTTGCTGAGCGCCCGGCGCCTGCTCGACCTCGAGCTTGGCCGTGCCAGCCGCCGCGGCCAGGCCATGCCGGAGCGCCTGCGTGTTGGCGTTATGTTCGAGGTGCCGGCCCTTGCGTGGCAGCTCGACAGCCTGCTGCCTCATGTCGACTTCATTTCGGTGGGTACGAACGATCTTCTGCAGTTCCTCTATGCTGCTGACAGAGGCAACAGCCGATTGGCCGGTCGCTACGACAGCTTGTCTCCGGCCTTGCTTCGCCTGCTACATTTTGTGGTGGAGAAGGTGCGGCCGGCCGGCGTCGATGTCGCGGTCTGCGGCGAGATGGCAGGGCGGCCGGTCGAGGCCCTGGCGCTGCTGGCGATCGGCGTTCGAACGCTGTCGATGTCGCCCGGCGCCATCGGGCCGGTGAAGGCGATGATCCGGTCGCTCGATCTCAACGACGCAGTTGGATTCATGAGTTCTGCGCTGACACAACCCGATCGCCCCTTGCGCGAGACGCTACGGTTGTTCGCCGCCGATCACGCGATCGAAATTTAACGCCCGGAAGTCGAATCGCTTTTGCCCTGTCATCGGGCCTCTGCTAAAAGTCGGCTTGAGGGGACAAGCAAGGGATTTCGATGCCGGATCAGGTTGACTGGCGGGCGATGGAGCGCGAGGCCACACCGGGCCGCGCGGTCGGTCGACTCCTGCGGGACCAGCGCGAGGCGCGTGGGCTCAGCCTGGCCGAAGTCGAGAAGAACTTGCGCATTCGTCGCGCCCATCTCGAGGCGATCGAGGAAGGCCGCTTCGAGAAGCTGCCGGGTGCAGCTTATATTCCGGCCTTCCTCCGGGCCTACGCAAGTCACGTCGACCTCGATCCCGAGAAGGTCATGACGGCCTACCATTTGTCGGGGCCGGTTCCGATCAAGCGTCCTGTCGCGTTGCCTGCCGATTTTCCGATCGTGGAGAAGCGCGCGCCGATCGGCCTTGCAGTGCTGACGATCCTTCTCGTGGTCGGCGCCGGCTACGGCGTGTGGCACTACATGCCGCGCGAGCAGGCGATCATGGCCGAGAAGGTCCCGCCGGTTCCCGATCGTCTGCTGGCATCGCGGCCCGGCACTCCCTCGAACGAAGCTCCTGCCGCGGCGGTCCCCGCTCCGTCGACGCCCGCGTCTGCGGCTTCCGTCCCGGAGCCGCGCCCGGCGGCCGGCCAGTTGCCGGCCGAAGTCTGGCCGGCGCAGCGGTTCGATTCGGCCACGCGCGCCGCCCCGCTCGCGCCGCCGCCGGTCGTCGTTGCCGTTCCGGCGCCGCCGCCGCCCGTCGTGATGGCCGTTCCGGCCATCGGCCAGGCACAGGCGGCCCAGCCTCCGGTCGCCGCCGAACCGCCGCGTGCCGCTGCACAACCGCAGCCAGCGCCGGTGGAAGAGGCCAGCGCCCGCGTCCCGGCGCCGGATCCGGCTGCTGCGACGGCTCCGTCGATACCGGTAAAGTTCGACACGCCGGTCAGCGTCCGCATCAACAGCTGGGTCGAGCTCAGAGCGCCCAACGGCGACGTGCTGGCGCAGACCTACGTGCGCGCCGGCGAGAGCTACACCGTTCCGGCGGGTATCGCCTACCGCATCATCGAGGCGCGCTAGCGGCCGTTCCGGTCGGCCCTTCGGCTGGATAAGCCGGGCCGTCGTCGCTACATTGTCGGCCATGAGCATCAGACCGTACCGCGACATCGTGCGCCGCAAGTCGCGGCGGGTGATGGTCGGGTCCGTGCCGGTCGGCGGCGATTCGCCGATCACGGTGCAGACCATGACCAACACGCTGACCGCGGACGCCGAGGCCACCATCGCCCAGATCCGCCGCTGCGAGGAGGCGGGCGTCGATATCATCCGCGTGTCCTGCCCGGACGAGGGCTCGACCGCGGCGATGCCCCGGATCGTGCGGGCCGCCAAGGTCCCGGTCGTGGCCGACATTCACTTCCACTACAAGCGCGCGATCGAGGCCGCGGAGGCGGGGGCGGCCTGTTTGCGCATCAATCCCGGCAACATCGGCAGCGCCGAAAGGGTCCGGGAAGTCGTCAAGGCTGCCAAAGATCACGGCTGTTCCATGCGGATCGGCGTCAATGCCGGATCGCTGGAGAAGGACCTGCTCGAGAAATACGGCGAGCCCTGCCCCGAGGCGATGGTCGAAAGCGCCCTCGACCATGCCCGCATCCTGCAGGACCATGACTTTCATGAGTTCAAGATCAGCGTGAAGGCGTCCGACGTCTTCCTGGCGGTGGCTGCCTATCAGCAGCTCGCCGACGCCTGCGACTACCCGCTGCATATCGGCGTCACCGAGGCGGGCGGTCTGCGCACCGGCACGGTGAAGTCGTCGATCGGCCTGGGGGCGCTGCTGTGGGCCGGCATCGGCGACACGATCCGCGTCTCGCTGTCGGCCGAACCCGAGGAAGAGGTGCGCGTCGGTTTCGAAATGCTGAAGGCGCTGAACCTCAGGCACCGCGGCGTGAACATCGTGTCCTGCCCGTCCTGCGCGCGCCAGCAGTACGACGTCATCCGGACCGTCGAGGCGCTGGAGAAGCGGGTCGCCCATATCACGACGCCGATGACGGTGTCGGTGATCGGCTGCGTCGTGAACGGTCCCGGCGAGGCGCGAGAGACCGACATCGGCTTCACCGGCGGCGGCAACGACACACACCAGGTCTACATCGCCGGAGTTCCGCACCATCGGCTGAAGGACGCCAACGTCGTCGACCATCTGGTCGAGCTGATCGAGAAGAAGGCGGCCGAGATTGAGGCCGCTGGAGCAGCCGAAGCAGACCGACATCGCGCCGCCGCGGAGTAGCGGTCCAGGCATCCTTCCTTCGACGAATTTTCCAGGGCGATTTCCCGTGAGCAAACTGCAACCCGTGCGTGGCACGCACGATCTTCTTCCCGACGAGTATCGGCGCTTCGCGCATGTCGTCGACACGGCGCGCGATGTGGCGCGTCTTTACGGTTATCGCGAAATGGCGACGCCGATCTTCGAGTTCACCGAGCTGTTCGCCCGCGGCATCGGCGAGACGACCGACGTCGTGTCGAAGGAGATGTACACCTTCACCGATCGCGGCAACGAATCGCTGACCCTGCGGCCGGAGTACACGGCGGGCATCTGCCGCGCCTTCGTGTCCAATGGCGAGCTGGCGCAACAGCTTCCCCTCAAGGTCTTCGCCGCCGGCCCGATGTTCCGCTACGAGCGGCCGCAGCGTGGCCGCCAGCGCCAGTTCCATCAGATCGACCTCGAGGTGCTGGGCGCGCCCGAGCCCGGCGCCGACATCGAGGTGATCTCAGTGGCCGCCGACATCCTCGACCGGCTGACGATCCTCGATCGCTGCATCCTCAAGATCAATTCGCTCGGCGACCCCGAGAGCCGCGCCGGCTATCGCAAGGTGTTGGTCGACTATTATACCGGCCACACCGCGAGGCTCTCCGAGGATTCGCGTGATCGCCTCTTGCGCAATCCGCTGCGGATCCTCGACAGCAAGGACGAGGGCGACAAGGCGATCAACGCCAACGCGCCGAGTTTCGCCGATCACCTGAACCAGGCGAGCCGCGGCTTCTTCAAGTCGGTGCAGGACGGATTGGCCGCCGCCGGCATCGCCTTCGAGGTCGACCCGGCCCTCGTGCGCGGGCTCGACTACTACACCCACACCGCCTTCGAGTTCGTGACGACGCACATCGGCGCCCAAGGCACGGTGCTGGGCGGCGGCCGCTACGACGGCCTGATCGCCGAGCTGGGTGGTCCGCCGACGGCGGGCATCGGCTGGGCGGGCGGCATCGAGCGTCTGGTGATGCTGGCTGACGAGCCCAAGCCGCTGCCGCGGCCCGTCGTTATTGCCCCATTGGGGGCGGCGGCCGAGGCCAAGGCGCTCGGCATTGCCCGCGCCTTGCGCCGACAGGGCATCGCGGTCGAACAGGAGTATCGCGGCAACATGAAGCGACGCATGCAGAGGGCCAACAAGCTCAACGCGCGCTCAGCGATCATTCTCGGCGACGACGAACTGGCAAAGGGCGTGGTGCAGCTCAAGGACCTCGACAGCGGCGCGCAGCGCGAGGTGTCGATGGACGGCCTTGCCGAAGCGCTGAAGGCCTGACATGTCGTTGCTTCTCAAGCTCGACCAGGTCGTGGCCCGGCATGCCGAACTGCAGGCGGCACTTTCCGGCGGCAATCTCGATTCGCAGAAGTTCGTGGCGGCGTCCAAGGAGTACGCCGACCTCGGGCCACTGGTCGAGGCGGTGAACGAGTGGCGCAAAGCCGAGCAGGAGCTGAAGGACGCCGAGACGCTGGCCTCGGATCCCGACATGAAGGCCATGGCTGAAGAGGAGGCGGGCGAGCTCAGGAAGCGCCTGCCGGAGCTCGAGAAATCGGTGAAGCGCATGCTGCTGCCGAAGGATGCCGCCGACGAGAAGAACGCCATCCTCGAGATTCGCGCCGGCACAGGCGGCGACGAGGCGGCTCTGTTCGCGGCCGACCTGTTCCGCATGTACCAGCGCTACGCCGCCGAGCACGGCTGGAAGTTCGAGGTCATGGAGCTCTCCGACACCGGCATCGGCGGTTACAAGGAGGCGGTCGCGACTGTGACCGGGCGCGGCGTGTTCGCGCGGCTCAAGTTCGAGTCGGGCGTGCATCGCGTGCAGCGTGTGCCGGCCACGGAGGCGTCGGGCCGTATCCACACCTCAGCTGCGACCGTCGCGGTGCTGCCGGAAGCCGAGGATGTCGACATCAAGATCGACGAGAAGGATCTGCGCATAGACGTGTTCCGGGCTTCAGGCCCGGGCGGCCAGTCGGTCAACACGACCGACTCGGCGGTGCGGATTACCCACATCCCGACCGGCGTCGTCGTCAGCCAGCAGGACGAGAAGAGCCAGCACAAGAACCGCGCCAAGGCCATGAAGATCCTGCGCGCGCGTCTCTACGATGCCGAGCGGCAGCGGCTCGACGCTCAGCGCGCCGCCGACCGCAAGGGCCAGGTCGGCAGCGGTGATCGCAGCGAACGCATCCGGACCTACAATTTCCCGCAGAGCCGGGTTACCGACCACCGCATCAACCTGACCCTCTACAACCTCGCCGAAATCCTCGAAGGGCGCGGGCTGGACGAGATCATCGACGCCCTGATCGCCGACGACGAGGCGTCGCGTCTGGCGGAGCTCGCCGCCTAGTTGGCTCCCATGGGAGCGACCTACGACGCCCTCCTGCGGGACACCGCCGTCGCATTGGCGGCGGCCGGCATCGACAATGCCCGCTTCGAGGCTCGCCTGCTGCTGAGCCATGCCGCCGGACTGACCATCGAGCAGCTCATCGCGCGCGGGCCGGATACGGCACCCGCGGCCATCGTCGCGACCTTGCGCGAACTGACCGCCCGCCGCGTCCGTCGCGAACCGATGGCCTACATCCTGGGCGAGCGCGAGTTCTGGGGTTTGCCGTTCAGGGTGTCACCAGCCGTCCTCGTGCCGCGTCCCGACAGCGAGACGCTGATCGAGACCGTCCTCGAGCTGTTCCCCGATCGCAGCCAGCCGTTGCGGATTGCCGACCTCGGCGTCGGCTCGGGATGCCTGCTGCTGACGCTGCTGCGCGAATACCCGCGGGCATGCGGCGTCGGAATGGACGCCTCGGAGGCCGCGCTCGACGTGGCGAACGCGAATGCCGGTGCGCTGGGCGTGACGTCGCGCACGGTCCTCGTCGTCGGCGACTGGCGGCGGTCGGGCTGGATCGACCGGTTGGGCGGGCCGTTCGATCTCGTTGTCTCCAATCCGCCGTACATCAGGAGCGATGCCATTGCCGGCCTGATGCCGGAAGTGGCTGTCCACGAGCCGAGGCTGGCCCTTGATGGTGGCCCCGATGGCGTTGCGGCGTATCGCATCATTGCTGTGGCAGGGCCTCGCCTGCTGGTTCCGGGAGGTTGGTTGGTCGTCGAGGGTGGAGAAGGCCAAGCCGCTGATATTATTGATATTTTCTCCACTGCCGGACTGTCGCCCCGGGCACCGCGAAAGGATCTCGGCGGCGTCGACCGTGTGGTGGCGGCGCAGCAATAATCGGTTGGCAATCGGGGGGAATGGGACTAGGTTCCGACTGCCCCTTGAGGGACGTTGGTCTGACCGGTTTGTGGCGGCGGACACCAACCCTCTGAAATTTGGCCGCGACGGTGCCCAAGAAGGGCGAAGGGGAGCCAACAACCAACATCCGTCCGGCGTGCAAACGGCCCTAGGTTAATGAGACCAAACAATCGTCAGCGGTCGCGCGGCGGCCGCAGTGGTGGCGGCGGTGGCGGTGGCCATCATCATAAACAGCATCACAATCCCAACCGTCCGCCCAATCGGAACCAGATTTTCGACAGCAGCGGCCCAGATGTCCGGGTGCGCGGCAACGCGCATCAGGTCTTCGACAAGTATCAGGCGCTGGCCCGCGAGGCGGCGGCGTCCGGTGACCGCATTCTGGCCGAGGCCTATTGGCAGTACGCCGACCACTACTTCCGCATGATCCAGACGATGGGCGGCTTCGGCCAGCGCAACAACCAGGGCTGGGGCGATGGCGGCGAGGAAGGCCAGGCGAATCCGCAGCAGCAGCAGGGCCAGCCTGGCGGCGGCCAGCCGCAGGCCAACGGCAATGGCCATGCCCATGGTGAGCGGGGCGGCCGTGCCGATGCCGGTGAGGGCGAAGCGGAGCCCGGTCTGGGTGGTGTCGCCTTCCTGCAGAACGGACGCAATGCGCCTGCCGACAACGATCCCGCGGTCGACGAGCAGCCCGATGTTCCCGAGTACGCACCGACGGGCGGCCGACGCGGCTGATCGCGATCCAGACTCACGAAGAACGCCCGGAGGTGGTTGCCTCCGGGCGTTTTTTTGTCCTCAGAGGTGGATCAGGGTCGGTGCCACGAAGCCGAGCAGGGTGAAGCCTGTGCCGATCACGCCGAGGCCGACCGACAGCGCGCCGAGCCAGCCGACCGCGGTCAGGGCCGCGGCGCCAGCCAGGACGATCGCGAGCTGGAATGCGGCCGAGCCGTATTCGAACATGTGATAGGCCGACAGCGACTTGTCGCGCGCCTGCTCCTTGGCCTTGGCGCGGGCCATCAGCTCCTTGCGGCCCTCGTTGGTCTCCGGCTCGCTCTCGTAGCGCTGGGCGGTCCGCCGCCACTGTTCCGCCTGTGCCTTCAAGGCAGGTGGGATACCCTGCGGGCTGTCCTTGAAGCTCGCCTCGGCTTCCTCGGCCGCCGTCCGCAGGGTCGTCTGGCGTATCGTCTTGGCTTGGAAAAACGACCATGTGTTCGACGCGGTGATGTGGCTGGCCAGCGCGTTGGTTTGGGAACTCTTGCCACCCATTTCCGAGATCGCCAGCAGCGCCGCGAGGATCGCCACCAGCAGCGCAATCTTCTTGTTGGACGCGTCTACGTGCCCATGGCCTCCGGACATCGAAATCTCCCGCTATGTTTGATCCATGTCGTATCGGCCGAGGTCATAGCCCGGCACGCTTTGCAGGGAAAGCCGCACCCCGGCTCCGGTCTTGTGCCACGCAAATCCCTTCCCATATCGGGTCGGGATGCCTCTCCAGGAGGGTCCGCTCTTCCGCCGGCCGCTAGACGGGGGCGTAAAGGAAAGGGTTAGTAATGAACCAGGAAAAGTACACAGATCGTATGCGAGGGTTCCTCCAGAGCGCCCAGATGCTGGCGCTGCGGGAGGGCCACCAGCGGCTCGTTCCAGACCATGTTCTGAAGGTGTTGCTCGATGATCCGGAGGGTCTCGCAGCAAACCTGATCTCGGCCGCCGGCGGCGATTCGCGCGCCGTCCATCGCGCCGTCGAGGCCAACCTCGCCAAGCAGCCCAAGGTCGAAGGCCAGGGCGCCGGCCAGATCTACATGGCGCCGGAGACGGCGCGCCTGTTCGACCAGGCTGAGGCGATCGCCGACAAGGCGGGGGACTCGTTCGTCACGGTCGAGCGCATGCTGCTCGCTCTTGCCCTGGCGAAGGGCACCGAGGCGGCCGAGGCGCTGGCCAAGGCCGGCGTCAAGCCGCAGGCCCTCGAGAAGGCCGTACAGGATCTGCGCAAGGGCCGCACCGCCGATTCGGCGTCGGCCGAAGGCAGTTACGATGCGCTGAAGAAGTACGCGCGCGATCTCACCCAGGCGGCGCGGGACGGCAAGCTCGATCCGGTGATCGGCCGCGACGAGGAGATCCGCCGCACCATCCAGGTGCTCAGCCGCCGCACCAAGAACAATCCTGTGCTGATCGGCGAGCCGGGCGTCGGCAAGACCGCCATCGCCGAGGGCCTGGCGCTGCGTATCGTCAACGACGACGTGCCGGAATCGCTGAAGAACAAGAAGCTGATGTCGCTCGACCTCGGCGCCATGGTGGCGGGCGCCAAGTATCGCGGCGAGTTCGAGGAACGGCTGAAAGCCGTGCTGTCGGAGATCGCTGCAGCCGAGGGCGACATCATCGTCTTCATCGACGAGCTGCACACGCTGATCGGCGCCGGCAAGGCCGATGGCGCGATGGACGCCTCCAACATGCTGAAGCCCGCACTGGCACGCGGCGAGCTGCATTGTGTGGGCGCCACGACGCTCGACGAATACCGCAAGCACATCGAGAAGGACGCGGCCCTCGCCCGGCGCTTCCAGCCGGTGTTCGTGGCCGAACCGACGGTCGAGGACACGATCTCGATCCTGCGCGGCCTCAAGGAGAAGTACGAGCTGCATCATGGTGTGCGCATCGCGGATGCCGCCATCGTGGCGTCTGCGACGCTTTCCAACCGCTACATCACCGACCGGTTCCTGCCCGACAAGGCGATCGACCTGATGGACGAGGCGGCAAGCCGCATCCGCATGCAGGTCGATAGCAAGCCGGAGGAGCTGGACGAACTCGACCGTCGCATCATGCAGCTCAAGATCGAGCGCGAGGCGTTGAAGAAGGAGAGTGACGCGGCGTCGCACGATCGGCTGGAGCGGCTCGAGAAGGAGCTGAGCGAGCTGGAGCAGAAGTCGGCCGGGCTCACTGCGCAGTGGAAGTCGGCCAAGGACAAGCTCGCGGATTCCCAGAAGCTCAAGGAGCAGCTCGACAAGGCGCGCTCCGAGCTTGATATCGCCCAGCGCAAGGGTGAGCTCGCCAAGGCGGGCGAGCTGGCCTACGGCGTGATTCCGGACCTCGAGAAGAAGCTCAAGGAAGCCGAGGGCCATGAGGTGGCGGGTGGCAAGGGCGTGAAGGAGGAGGTCACGCCCGAGGACATCGCCGCCGTCGTCTCGCGCTGGACCGGCGTGCCGGTCGACAAGATGCTGGAGGGCGAGAAGGCCAAGCTGCTGCGCATGGAGGAGCAGATCGGCAAGCGGGTCATCGGCCAGGACGAAGCCGTCCGCGCTGTGGCGAACGCCGTGCGACGGGCGCGCGCCGGCCTGCAGGACCCGAACCGACCGATCGGCTCGTTCCTGTTCCTGGGTCCGACCGGCGTCGGCAAGACCGAGCTCACCAAGGCGATCGCCGAGTTCCTGTTCGACGACGACCAGGCGATGGTCCGCATCGACATGAGCGAGTTCATGGAGAAGCATGCCGTCAGCCGCCTGATCGGCGCGCCTCCGGGCTATGTCGGCTACGACGAGGGCGGCGTGCTCACCGAGGCGGTGCGACGGCGTCCCTACCAGGTGATCCTGTTCGACGAGGTCGAGAAGGCGCACCCGGACGTGTTCAACGTGCTGCTGCAGGTGCTCGACGACGGCCGCCTGACCGACGGTCAAGGCCGCACGGTCGACTTCAAGAACACGCTGATCGTACTCACGTCGAACCTCGGCAGCTCGCACCTCGCCGCACTGAAGGATGGCGAATCCGCCGAGACGGTACGTGGGCAGGTCATGGAAGAGGTGCGGCGTGCCTTCCGGCCGGAGTTTCTCAACCGCCTGGACGAGATCCTGCTGTTCAACCGGCTGAGCCGTGCGAGCATGACCGACATCGTCGAGATCCAGCTCAATCGGCTGCGCAAGCTGCTCAGCGATCGCAAGATCGACCTGAAGTTCGACAACAAGGCGCTGCAGTGGCTGGCCAACCGCGGCTACGACCCGGTCTACGGCGCCCGGCCGCTCAAGCGGGTGATCCAGCGCAGCCTGCAGAATCCGCTGGCGACGCTGTTGCTCGAAGGCCGGATCAAGGACGGCGAGACCGTCGAGATCGGCGTCGAGAACGGCGAGCTGACGGTCGGCGGCGAGCGCGTGCTGAGCGAGGCCGCCGACTGAAGCCTAGTCGCCCTTGGCGACCTGAGACGGCGCAGGTTCCTTCGCAGGAGCCTGCGCCGATTTCTTTGGCTCCGGCTTCTTCTCGACATCGGCCACTGCCGGCGCGTTCTTCAGTTGGTTGAGATACTGCCGAGACAGCGCGTGGAAACGCGTTGCGTCCCTGCCGCCGACGGCGGCGCGCATGGCGAATTTCTGGGCCAGCGGATTGACGTGCTTGCCGCCGCGCAGAAACTCGTAGTGCAGGTGCGGACCGGTCGACATGCCGGTCGATCCGACGAAGCCGATCACCTGGCCCTGTCGTACGGCCACGCCGGGCTTGATGCCGGGCCCGATGCGCGACATGTGGGCATAGGCCGTCGACACGTCCTGCGAGTGCTGCAACTTGACGTAGAGTCCGTAGCCGCCGTTCGGTCCGGCCGCCGCGACCTTGCCGGCGCCAGCCGCGAGGATCGGCGTGCCCGGCGGTGCGGCGAAGTCGACACCGGAGTGTAGCGCGCTGAAGCCCAGGATCGGGTGCTCGCGCATGCCGAACTTCGAGGTGATGCGCGATGCATCCATTGGCGTGCGCAGGAAGGAGCGCACGACGCTCTCGCCCTGGGGACTGTAGAAGCCGTCGGCGCCGCCCTGCGGACGGAAGCGGATTACGGTGACGGTGCGCTTCAGCAGCCTGAGCTCGCCGGCCAGCAATCGCCCCGGATGCGTGACCTTGCCATCGCTCGTCACGAGCTGCTCGAGCAGCACGGTGAACTTCTGGCCCTGCTTGAGCTCGCGCTGGAAGTCGACGTCGTAGGAGAGCGCGCGGATGAACTCGACCATTGCCGCCGAAGGCGCGCCGGCCTTGATGCCGCTCTGCTGCAGCGAGCCGTTGCGCTCGCCTTCGACGCGCACGACGCGCGGGCTCACCTTGTAGATCTTCTCTTCGGCATCGTACGTACCGTCGTCCCGCCGACTCACGATGTACTCGCGCTCGGGTTGTGGGCGGACGGACAACGACAGGACGCGCGGTGCGTCCGGCTGCTCGGGCAGGGTCTGCATCTGCAGTTCGATCGTCTCGCCGGGGGCGAGCCGTCTCTTCTTCAGGAGCGACTGCAGCTTTTCGGCGATCTGCTTGCGATCCGCTTCCGCCACGTCGATGTCGGCCAGCATCTTCTCGACCGTGTCGCCCTTCTCGAGGCGCAGCGTGAGGTCGTAGCGGTCGCTTGCCGGCGGTTCGGGCTCGGCCGCGGCTTCCTGTGGCTTCATCCGGAAGCCCTTGAAGTCGGCCGGCCCCCTGAACTCTGCAACGCTGGGCGGCGGCGCGGGCTCTGGCTCGGCGAGTACGATGGCCGCGGGCGGCGGTGGTTCGGGCGATGGCG
>Ga0172376_10000066_pt1:45000-119619 | contig 119619 bp, 108 predicted proteins | sample Lak35m_FD_121114 | JGI IMG/M metagenome (GOLD analysis project Ga0172376, IMG submission 121114) | Freshwater microbial communities from Kabuno Bay, South-Kivu, Congo - kab_092012_35m | ecosystem: Environmental > Aquatic > Freshwater > Lake | place: Democratic Republic of the...
AAAGTCGGCCATAGTGATCCGGTGGTTCCGCGTGAGTGGGCCATCGCTCAACGGATAAAAGGTACGCCGGGGATAACAGGCTGATACCACCCAAGCGTCCACAGCGACGGTGGTGTTTGGCACCTCGATGTCGACTCATCACATCCTGGGGCTGGAGCAGGTCCCAAGGGTTCGGCTGTTCGCCGATTAAAGTGGTACGTGAGTTGGGTTCAAAACGTCGTGAGACAGTTTGGTCCCTATCTGCTGTGGGTGTTCGAGACTTGAGAGGAGCCGTCCTTAGTACGAGAGGACCGGGATGGACTTACCTCTGGTGTACCGGTTGTGACGCCAGTCGCAGCGCCGGGTAGCTATGTAGTGAAGGGATAAACGCTGAAAGCATCTAAGCGTGAAACCCGCCTCAAAACTAGGTCTCGCTGAGAGTCGTGGTAGACCACCACGTTGATAGGCCGCATGTGCAAGTGCAGTGATGCATTCAGCTTAGCGGTACTAATAGCTCGATCGGCTTGATTTCATTCGTTCCGTGCAGCGGTCGACATCCGCTGCCGGCCTTGTACCCAAGACAAGACCTCTTCCTCGCGCTTCGACGATCTGGTGGCACTAGCGAAGGGTGTACACCCGATCCCATTCCGAACTCGGACGTGAAAACCTTCAGCGCCGATGGTACTGTATCTCAAGATACGGGAGAGTAGGTCGCTGCCAGATCTTCAAAGCGCGAGGAACCTCTTCCGATACGACGATCAATCGACGCGCATGGATTTGACGCGGGGTGGAGCAGCCCGGTAGCTCGTCAGGCTCATAACCTGAAGGTCGTAGGTTCAAATCCTGCCCCCGCAACCAATTCAAAAAAACGCCGCCAGGCTCATTGCCAGGCGGCGTTTTTGTTTTGCCTGTCCGGCGTGCGCTGGCCATCCTCGGTGCAGGGGGCTTCATGACGAACAAGATCGCCGTTCTCCTCGCATTGAAACTGGCGGCCATGGTTTGCCTGGTGAGCGTTCCTGCACTTGCGCAGCCCGAATCGACTCGCGGCAAGCCGGCATTGTCGGTGCGGGGCAAGTTCATCGACCAGCGCATTGCCGAATTCATGGAGAAGAACGGCGTGCCCGGCCTGTCGATGGCGATCGTGCAGGCGCCCTACATTCCGAGATCCGCCGGCTATGGTCGCGCGAGTCTCGCGCATGACGAGCTCGCCTCCACCCGGACGATGTGGAACATCGGCCCGCTGACGCAGGCGTTCACGGCTGTCGCTGTGTTCCAGCTCCACGAAGCCGGAAAGCTCGACGTCAACGATCCCGCGGGCAAGCACCTTCCCGGCCTTCCCGCCGCCTGGTCGAAGATCACGATTCACACCTTGCTGCAGCACGCCTCGGGCATCGCCGACTATCGCTCGAGCAAGGATTTCGGCGACGGGAGCGGTCGGCAGCCCGCCGCGCTCCTGGCGCTGGTATCGTCGGCGCCGCTGCTGTTCGAGCCGGGCACGCAGGTTCGGCTGAGCGCCACCAACTTCCTGTTGCTCGGCATGATCGTCGAACGCGTGGGCGGCATATCGTTCCGTGACTTCGTGACGCGCCATCAGATCGAGCCGCTCGGCCTGCGCGCCACGATGTTCGCGGGCGATTTCGCATCGAAGGCGACCGCCGACCGGCCTCACAGCCGGTTCAAGTCGCAGGTGCCGTTCATCAATCCGGTCGAGCCCGCCGTCGGCCATCGCACGATCGACGGCAAGCTCGTGCCGGTCGATGCCGCGGCGTCGGCGCCGCTCTTCGCCTTCGGCAGTCTCTGGTCCTCGGCCGAGGACATCAGTGCCTGGGACATCGCGCTGGCGGGCGGCATCCTGGTCAAGCGCGAGGAGAATCGCGCGCTGATCTACAAGCCGACGCGGCTTGCCAACGGAACGGTCGTGCCGGCCATGGCCGGCTGGGAGTTCACGCGCCATCCCGGCTTCATGGAGATCAAGGGCTCGTCGCCGGGCTTCAGCGCCTATCTCAGCCGCTTCACCGCAGCCGAGGACCTCGTCTGCGTGACCTTGCTTGCCAACAAGGAAGGCCTCGACCTCACGACACTGGCGCGCGACATCGCGGATTCCTACAAGGCGGGCCTCGGCGCCGGCGTGCCGTCCGACGACATCGTCACGCGGGAGAGCAAGTTCCCGGTCGAGGAAACCGTGGCGCGCCTGAAGACCCTGCTCGACGAGCGGAACGTGCCGGTCTTCGCGACCTTCGATCATGGGGAGAATGCGCGTCGGGCCGGCATGGAGCTGCGGCCGACCCAGGTCCTGGTCTTCGGCAACCCCAAGGTCGGCACCAGGCTCATGCAGGACGGCCAGGCGATCGCGCTCGACCTGCCGCTCCGTCTCTCGGTCTGGCAGGACGGCCGCAATCGCGTGTGGCTCGGCTACCATCGCATGGATCGCCTTGCTGCAGAGTATGGCATCAAGGATAGCGCGACCGTGCTCGCCCTGGAGCGCATGCTCGAGGGTCTCGTGGCCCGCGCCGCCGACGTCTACGAGTACTGAGGCGCGAAGAAGCCGTGCAGTGAGAACGGCACATGATGCCGCAGGCGGCCGACGAAGAGCGGTCGCGCGGCGAGATCCCGCGTATCCAACCCGACGATCGAGGTGTGCTGTGTCGCCGCATCGAACACCAGTGTCACTACGACGCCATCGTCCTCGCTGAGGCCGGTCGGAATGAACATCGGTTCGCCGGGATAGCCGTCCGGCCCGAAATCGTGCCGCGTCACGGCGCCGCTGTCGAAGTCGACGCGAGCGATCTGCTGTTGCAGGCCGCGCGTGCGGTCGGCGGGATTGCAGGCGATGTAGGCGTAGCGCTGCTTGCGGCCGGTCCAGGCGGGATTGATGCGCGGGAACTCGTTGGCCGTGCCGGTGTCGAAGGTCCGGCTCTCCGCCTTGCCGCTCGAGAGATCGACGCGCAGCCGCGCGAGCGTCGCCATGCCGGCGGCCGGCCATTCCGAGCGCCAGTAGTCGCGCAGCGCCTGGCCGATCGTGCGGTAGTCGGGATAGCGCGCGACGTCGAAGACGATCGCCCCGTCCTCCTCGAAGCCGTTGGCGAAGTGGAACTGGAAGAAGGGCTCGATCTCGATCAGGCGCGGCTCGCCACGCCCGTCGCGCGGCACCAGCAGGACGATCGTCGGCCTGGCGCCCTCCCAGTGCAGCGCGCCGTCGAAGCTCGCGAGGCCCAGCAGGAATTTCAGCGGGCTCACCAGGATCGGCCCGAGGCAGAAGGCGAGATGACGCGCGGTCAGGACGAAATCGTGGTTCATGACCGGATAGGGCAGCACCACAGCGGGCAATCGGGTCACGATGCCGCGGTCGATGCTGTAGGGCGTCAACGTCGTCCTGGCGCCGTAGTCGATGCCGAAATTGAACAGCTCGCCCGTGACCGGATCGATGCGCGGATGGGCCGAGAAGGCCTTGAGCACGCCGCCATGGTCCGCGATCCCCCTGGTGTCGAGCGTCTCAGGATCGAGCTCCCAGGGCGGCCCGCCCTCCCACAGCGACAGCAGCCGGCCGTGCTCCATCACCACCGAGGTGTTGGAGACGTTGGCGGGCTGGCGGAAGGCGTTGCCCAGCGCGCCGTACGGCCGCATCTTGCCGAAGCCGCGGTGCACGATCCTTCCGGCCTTCGTCTCGTCGCGGTAGTTCTCCGTGCGGACGTAGCGGTTCCTGTAGTGCACGCCGTCGTCTGCGAAGCGGATGGCGGAGATCATGCCGTCGCCGTCGAACCAGTGCGGGAACCATTCGCCGCCGAGCTCGTTGCGGCCCGAGCCGTTGCGGTAGAGCGTGCCGCGCAGGCCTGCGGGCACGGTGCCGTCAAGCTCGACACGGTAGTCGTCCTCGGTCTCCAGCGAGCGGAAGCCGGCGCTCCACGGATGATGCGTCGTCATGGCCAGCGGCATATCACCGGCACCATCGAGTTGGCGAAGGCGCGCAGCTCGGTGGCCTTGACCCCGATGCGGGCGCGGATCGCGATGCCGTAGAGGATCGCGCCGGCCATGCGCGCGCGCGCGGCCGGACTGGGATCGCGCGGCAGGTCGCTCGCGGCGAACGCCGCTTCGAGGCGCTTCTCGATGTCGCCCAGGAGTTCGGCGGCGACCTGGGCGATGCGGGGATGGCTCGGCGCCTCGACGGCCGCGGTGCCGACGATCAGGCAGCCCGGCCGGTTGGGCGGTGCGGTGTAGAGGTCGATCGCCGCCATGTAGACCCGGGCCAGGCGCTGCTCGATCGTGCCGGGGCCGCCCAGCACCGTGTCCAGCGTCTCGACGCTGCGCCGCCCGTAGAAGCGCAACGTATGGATGTAGAGCTGTTCCTTGTCGCCGAAGGCGGCGTAGAGGCTGGGGCGGTTGAGCCCGGCCGCCGCCGCCAGCTCGTCGAGCGAGGCGCCGGCGAAGCCCTTGGCCATGAACACGTCGAACACGCGCTGCAGCACCTCCTCCGTGTCGAAGGAGCGGGGCCGGCCGCGCGGCCGCTTCGATGTTTCTGTACCGGTCCGCATAATTATCCTTGACGACGTCTCCCGCTCCGTATTTATGTACTGTATCGCACATAATTAAGGAGGATGCGATGGAACTCTTTGCCTCACCAATGGCGTGCTCCCTGGCGTCGCATATCACGGCCGTCGAAGCGGGTCTGCCGGTCAAGGTCCGGTTCGTGGAGAACAAGAAGACCGACGACGGCGGCGACTACTACGCCATCTCGCCCAAGGGCTACGTCCCGGCGCTGCGCCTGGACGACGGCCGTGTGCTGAACGAGGGACCGTCGGTCCTGCAGTACCTCGCCGACCGCAAGCCTGAGACCGGGCTGGCGCCGGCGTGGGGCTCGATCGAGCGCTACGAGCTGATCGACACGCTGAACTACCTGTCGACCGAGGTGCACAAGCGCATCTTCGCCAACGTCTTCTCGCCCACCGCGGCCGAGCCGACCAAGGCGGCGGCGCAGGCGCTGATGGCGCCGACGCTCGACTACCTGACCAAGAGGCTCGCCGGCCGCGACTACCTGGTCGGCAACGGCTTCACCGTGGCCGATGCCTACCTGGTCACGCTGCTGAACTGGTTCGTCTTCCTGAGCGTCGACCTCGAGAAGTGGCCGGCGATCCGGGCCTACCACCAGAAGCACCTGCAGCGTCCGTCGGTCGCCCAGGCGATGGGCGTGGAGATGGCCGAGCGCAAGCGCCGCGCGGCCTGAGAATTGGAGGATCAGGCGGGCCCTGTGCCCGCCTGAGTCGGCCTGTCTTTCTGGATTGCGTCTAGTAATCGCTCGCTTTAAGACCATGGCGCATGAAGACCTGCATGCGTTTCGTCCTGTTCGCGACCCTTACGGTCCTCCCGCTCGTGGCATCGGCCCGCCAGCTCTGGCTCGAGCCCGACGCTGGCGGTGCGCGGCTCTGCTTCGGCGAGTTCCAGGACAACCTGCGCGAAACCTCGCCCGGCCTGCTCGACAAGCTCGAGCCCCTGCCACAGGCCAAGGCGGTCGGAGGGACGACCGCCCTCAAGATCGAGAAGTCCGCCTCGTCCTTCGCGATCACGGATGGCAGCCCGGCCGCCGCCGCTGCCGGCATCGTCGCCGAGCAGGCCCATATCCTCGAGCGCCAGGTCGGCGACAGGACGGTGCGCAGCCTCGACCGGCTCTCGGCGCGCTACGCTCCCGACTTCACCGAGCGGCCGCCGCTCATCTCCCTCGATATCGTGCCGGCCGGCAAGCCCGGCGCCTTCAAGGTGTTCTACGACGGCAAGCCGCTGCCGCGGGCCAAGGTCGCCCTGGTCAACGAGGCGGGCTGGCGGCGCGATCTCATCACCGATGCGGACGGCCAGCTCAACGCGTCGCTGCCCTGGCGCGGGCTCTACCTGGTCGAGGTCCAGCTCCTGGATTCCACGCCGGGCGTCCATGGTCGCGAGCGCTACGACCTCATGCGCTTCACCACGACGCTGTCGGTCCGCATGACCACCGGCCTCGAAGGTGCGCCCCCGCCACCCCCGGCCACGCCGCAGCGCTGATCAGCCCGTCTTCTTGTTGAGCACCGAGAAGCGGTCCTTCGGGCTCTTCTCGCGCGCCGCCGGACCGTAGGTTCCCATCTCGATGCGGTGGGGAATGGTCAGCATGTAGTTCTTGAACGCGTTCTCCATCGCCTGCTTCCAGCCCTGCGCGTCCTGCATCTCGTTGACCGACGCCTTGGCGAGCTTCAGCGCATAGGGATCGCGCTCGGCGATCCGCTGCGCCAGCGCCATCGTCTCGGCCTCGAGCTCTTCGCGCGGCACCACGCGGTTCACCAGGCCGAGCCTCGCCGCTTCCGAAGCGCCGATGAAATCGCCGGTGAAGAGATATTCCTTGGTCTTGCGCGGGCCGAAGTCCCACGGCATCGAGAAATACTGCACGTGGCTGCCGCCCCACTTCACGGCGCGGTCGGCGAACTGCGCATCCTCGCTGGCGATGATGAGGTCGCAGGCCGAGGCGATCATCAGGCCGCCCATGATGCAGTAGCCCTGGACCTGGGCGATGGTGGGCTTCGGCAGGTCGCGCCAGCGCATCGTGTTCTCGAAGAAGCGCTCCCACAGGCGCCGGTACTCGCCGCGGAACCCGGGCTCGAGCGGCGTCTTCTTCTGGTCCTCCATCTCCTGCGGGCTGCCGAGATCGTGCCCGGCGGAGAAATGCTTGCCGGCGCCGGCGAGGATGATGACCCGCACCTCCGGGTCGTCGACGGCGGCGGCGAAGGCGTCGTCCAGCTCCTCGAGCAGGATGCGGCTCTGCGCGTTCAGCACCTCCGGTCGGTTGGCCGTGATCTTGAGCACCGGCCCGGTGCGCTCGACCAGAAGGGTGGCGTAGCTCGTCATGCCGCCGCCCGCGCCGGAGGACGCAGGTCGGCCGGCAGGCCGTTGCCCATCAGGTCGATGAAATTGTCGCAGTAGAATTTCTGCTTCTGCGCCTCGCTGGTGCCGGCCTTTTCCATCGACGCCTCGAAGCGCTTGATGGGATGCCGGCCGCCCTCGATGTGCGGGTAGTCCGAGGAGAAGAGGCACACCTCGTCGCCCGAATTGGCGATGATCCAGCCCGCATCCTCGTGCGGGTAGGGGGTCACGCGGATCTGTCGCTGGACGAACTCCGACGGCTTCAGAGTCATCTTCTGCAGCCGCTCCTCGTTCTTGTAGAAGGCGTTGTGGGCTGAATCCATGTTGCGCATCCAGCCCGGCACCCACGACGCGCCCTGCTCGATGACGCCGAGCTTCAATCGCGGGAAGCGGTCGAGCACGCGGTCGACGACCAGCGCCGTCAGCGTCCGCATCACCGGATAGGCGATCGCCATGTAGTCGATCGACTTGAAATTGTCGTCGCCGCCGTGGAAATCCGGCACCGGCGGCAGCCCGTTGTTGAAATAGGCGTCCTCCAGCAGCTTCCCGCCGCCGCCGACGTGGAACACGATCGGCAGGCCGGCTTCCTCGGCGATCGCCCACAGCGGGTCGAAGCCGATATGGCTCGGCGAATGGCCGTCCGGGCAGCGCGACGGGATCATCAGTGCCTTCGCGCCCATCTCGATCGCCTCGCGCGCGGCCTTCGCCGTGCGCGCGAAGTCGATCAGCGGCACATAGCCGGTCGGCAGCAGGCGGCGGTCGACGGCGCAGAAATCGATCATATGGCGGGTGTGGGCGCGGGCCACGGCGTAGGCGAGCTCGGCGTCGCGGCCGCCTTCGAGCACGGTCGAGTAGTTGAGCAGCGCCGTCGTGAACATGAGCTGGCTGGCGAAGCCCAGCAGGTCGACGGAGCGCGGGCGGTCCTGCCGGCGGAACGCGCCCAGCGCGTCCCAGTTCTTGGCCAGCATGATCTGCGCCTCGTCGAAGCGCTTGCTGTCGTCGTCCTGGTGCTGGCCCTTGAAGTGGCTGTGGAAGCCCTCGCGGCGCGGGAACAGCACCGCATCGGTCACCGTCGCGCGATGCTCCGCGTCGAGATACTCCTCGAGAAATCCCGGCACTTCCATGATGTGCGCGTCGGCGTCGTGAATGACGCGGCCGCTCGCGTAGGGCATTGTCCTCTCCGCTCTTCCTTGTTTCTCATGAGCTTAGCATGACCTCCGACATTTCCTACGCGGTGCGCACGCTCCTCGAAGCCCGCCGCTCGGGCATCCAGGTGGCGCCGCCCTTCGCGTTGCCGGATCGCTCTGCGGTCTATGCCATCCAGGACGGCGTGGCGCAGGCGACGGGGCCGGTCGCCGGCTGGAAGGTGGGCGCGAGCTCGCCGACGGCCGAGCCCAATCCGGCGCCGCTGCTGGCCGGCGCGCTGGTGCGATCGCCCGCACGCTTCGACGGCGGGGCGATGCACATGATCGGCGTCGAGGTCGAGATCTCCTTCCACATCGTGCGCGACATCGCCGCCCGCGCCGGGCCGGTCGGGCGCGAGGAGGCGCTGGCCGCCGTGGGCGACGCCTTCGTCGGCATGGAGATCGTCGACACGCGGCTCGCCAATTTCCGGCAGGTCGCCGCGGAGTGGCTGCTGGCCGACAACCAGATGAACCATGCGCTGGTGGTCGGCGAGCCGATCGCCAACTGGCAGACGCTCGACTGGCCGAACCTGCAGGTGAAGCTCGTGATCGACGGCAAGACCATCGTCGATCAGAAAGGCGGCCTCGGCGCCGTCGATCCGGTGCGGCCGCTCGCCTGGATGATCGATCACGCGGTGCGCCGGCGCGGCGGCCTGCGCGCCGGCCAGGCGATCACGACGGGCTCGTGGACCGGGCTCCGCTACTTCCCGCCCGGCACGAAGGCGCGCGGCGAATTCGTCGGACTGGGATCGGTCGAAGCGTCGTTCTGAAATTCTTCCGGACCGCGCGCGTCCCGCGCGCCTCATGAGCGCGCGAGACGCGCGCGGTCCGGGAGAAAATGAAAGCCTAGTAATACCAGCCCGGATACGGATAGCCGCCCCAGGGGCCCCAGTCCCAGTTGTTCATGGCGTTGGTGTCGGCCGTCATCTGCTGCTCGTCGGCCAGGTTCTTCTGGAAGACGTTGGTGCGATAGGTGCCGTAGGCCGACTGGCTGCCGACGTAGATGCACACGCAGATCGTCGGGTCCGGATAGACGTAGAACACCTGGCCGTTCTTGATCTCGCGCGAGAATTTGTGCGGCGGCAGGTTGCGGAACGCGGCCTGGCGCTCGGGCGTGTTGGCCGGCACGAACTTGAAGCCGGCGGCGATCATCATGTCTTCCTTGTTGGCGATCGTCTGCTTGGGGTCCTGGCAGGCGGCGGCGGCAACGCACAGGCCGAGAACCGTGGCGACTTTGGCAATCCGCTTCATCACTTCCTCCGTGATCGTTCCACTGTCAGGCGCCCGACCATTTGGGCGCCCGTTTCTCCAGGAAGGCCGCCATGCCCTCGCGGAAGTCGGCGCTACCGTAAGCCAGTCTGACGAGATCGTCGATATTCTCCTCGCCCATCCGGGCCTGCAGCCGGCGCAGCGCCTCCTTGGTGACCCGGAGCGTCAGCGGCGCGTGCCCGGCCAGCGTCCGCGCCAGCTCCTCGGCCCTGAGGTGCAGCGCCGCGACATCGGGCAGCAGCTCGCTCACCAGCCCGCAGGCGAGCGCCGCCTTCGCATCCATCAGCCTGGCCAGAAGAATCATCTCCTTGACCCGCTGCGGTCCGACCAGCGCCACCAGCCGCGCGTAATTGGCCATCGACAGGCAGTTGCCGAGCGTGCGGGCGATGGGGAAGCCGAACTGGGCGGAGGTCGAGGCGATGCGGAAGTCGCAGACCGCCGCGATGGCCGCGCCGCCGCCGGTGCAGAAGCCGGCCACCGCGGCGACGGTCGGCACCTCGCACGCCTCGATGGCGCCCACGATGCGGTCCATCTTGCGCTCGTAGGCGATCCCGTCCTCGCCGTCCCTGAAGCTCTTGAACTGGGCGATGTCGGTCCCGGCGGCAAAGGCCTTGTCGCCCGCGCCGGTGATCACCAGGGCGCGGACCTCGCGGGTCTTCGCGACGCGCGCACAGATCTCCGCCAACCCCTCGTACATCGCGAAGGTGAGGGCATTTCGCGCCTGCGGCCGGTTGAACGTCACCCAACCCACATCGCCGCGCGTCTCGTAGAGCAGTTCTTGCGTCATTTCACACAAAGGTTCTGATTTGTCTGCCGGCGCATCATCGTCTATGTCGCGGCACCCGGCAAACGGACGCGAGCAACGCACCATGGCACTCGACCGGCTCCTCAGGGGCTTCGCGGACTTCCGCCTGGGCTACTACCGCGAGCATCTCGACCTGTTCGCGAAGCTGGCGACCGAGGGCCAGGCGCCGAAGATCCTGATCGTCGGCTGCGCCGACGCCCGCGTCGATCCGGGCATCCTCACCCAGACCCAACCGGGCGACATCTTCACCGTGCGCAACGTGGCGGCCATGGTGCCGCCGGCGCAGTATCCGCCCGATGCGCGCCATCACGGCACCTCGGCGGCCATCGAGTTCGCCGTGCGCGGGCTTGGCGTCGAGCACATCGTCGTTCTGGGTCATGCGCTCTGCGGCGGCATCGGCGCCCTGGTCGACGGTCGCGACAGCGCCTATGCGGACTACGACTACCTCTCGACCTGGACCAGCATTGCCCAGGAGGTGCGCGACCTCGTGGTGAAGGAGCTGGCCGGAAGGCCACGCCAGGAGATCGCCCGCGCCGTCGAGCAGGCGGCCGTGGTGAACAGCGTGCGCAACCTGATGGGCTTTCGCTGGATCGCCGACAAGGTCGCGGCCGGCACGCTGTCGCTGCACGCCTGGTGGTTCAACCTCGCCGAAGGCCAGCTCCATGCCTTCGATCCCGCCACCGCGACCTTCGCGCCCGTGGTCGGCATCAGCCTCGACGCCGCCGTCACCGCACGGACGGCGCTCTCCGCCATCGCGCCCGACCGTTTCGTCGCGACCGTGGCCGGAAGGAAGCCGGACTTCTAGTTCATGTTCCTCTCCCCCTTGGGGGAGAGGCTAGGCGAGGGGGTGACGCACGAGCACCTTCCAACCCCCTCACCCAACCTCTCCCCCTATCGGGGGAGAGGGCCCTGAAGGTCAGCCCGCCAGCGACTCGATCGCCGCGTCGACGCCACCCGGCGCGAACGGCACGCCGGCGGTCTTCATCGCGAGCTCGGTCGTGGCGAGGCAGCCCAGCAGCATCGGCTCGTTGAGATCACCCATGTGGCCGATGCGGAAGACCTTGCCCATCAGCGGGCCGAGGCCGCCGCCCAGCGACAGGTTGAAGCGGTCGATCGCGGCCTTGCGCATGCCGTCGGAGCTCACCCCCTCCGGCATCATCACCGTCGTCACCGAGTTCGAGAGCCGGTCCTCCGCCTGGCAATAGAGCTGCGGACCCTTGCCGTCGGCGCCCCAGGCGCGCACGGCGGCGCGCGTCGCCTCGCCCAGCCGCGTGTGGCGGGCGATCACCGCGTCGAGGCTCTCCTCCTCGATCATCCGGAGCGATTCCTGCAGGCCGAAGAACAAGTGGACCGGCGCGGTGCCGACGAAGGCCTGCGGCTTGCGGCTGTTCATCATGTTCCAGTTGAAGTAGTGGCGCGGCATCTTCGATTTGGCCGCGACCTCGAGCGCCTTGTTGCTGACGCCGGTCATCGACATGCCGGTGGGCAGCATCAGGCCCTTCTGGCTGCCGCCGACGGTGACGTCGATGCCCCAGGCATCCATCTTGTACTCGAGGCTGGCCAGCGAGGAGATCGTGTCGGAGAGCAGCAGGGCGGGGTGCCTGGCCTCGTCGAGCGCGCGGCGGACCTCCGGCATCGGCACGAACATGCCGGTCGCCGTCTCGTTGTGGACCACCAGCACGGCCTTGATCTCGTGCTGCTTGTCCTTGGCGAGGCGCTCCGAGAGCTTGGCGATGTCGACGCCCTTGCGCCAGTCGGCGCCGAACTTCTCGACCTTGACGCCGAGGTTGGTCGCCATCTGCGTCCAGCTCTCGGAGAAGTAGCCGGACTCGATCATCAGCACCCTCTCGCCCGGCGAGAACAGGTTGGCGATCGCCGCCTCCCACGCGCCGTGGCCGGTCGCGGTGTACATGTAGAGCGTCTGGTCGGTCTTCATCACCCGCTTCACGCCGGCATGGCAGGCATGCTGGATCGCCAGGAATTCCTCCGACATGAAATCCAGTACGGGCCGGTCCATCGCCCGCAGCACGCGATCGGGGATGTTGGTCGGGCCGGGATTGTTGAAGAACTGGCGGCCACGGGGCTTGGCGTTCAAGGGCGTTCCTCCGCTCTGCGAAGGCGCGACTTTGGCGCGTGCCCCTTGGCGGGACAAGCGAGACAAGCGATGCTCTGCCATTAGCTGGGTTGAGGGCAAGTATGACCGCGCAAAAGAACGATTCATCGCAGACGAACTCCGCCATCGTGGCCGACTACAAGGCCCGAACGGGCAAGTCGGCGGCACTCTACGAGCGCGCCCGCAAGGTGCTGCCGAGCGGCATCACCCACGATGCGCGCTACCTCGACCCGTATTCGATCCACGTCGCCCGGGCGAAGGGCGCCCGCAAGTGGGACGTCGACGGCAACGAATACGTCGACTATTTCGGCGGCCACGGCGCCATGCTGCTCGGCCATTCGCATCCTGCCGTCGTCGAGGCGGTGAAGCGGCAGATGGATCTCGGCACGCACTACGGCTCCAGCCACGAGCTGGAAGTGCGCTGGGCCGAGCTGGTGTGCGAGCTCACGCCCTGCGCCGAGAAGGTCCGCTTCACCGCGTCGGGCACCGAGGCTTCGCACATGGCGATCCGCCTGGCGCGCGCCCACACGGGCAAGGACAGGATCGTGCGCTTCATCGGTCACTTCCACGGCTGGCACGACAACGTCACGGCCGGCGCCGGTGCGACCTACGACGGCGGCACCACGCCGGGCGTGCCGCAGGAGGTGAGCGCGCTGTCGATCGTGATGCCGAGCGACGATGTCGCGGCCGTCGTGAAGCTGATCGAGGAGAGGGACGACATCGCTGCCGTCATGTTCGAGCCCTCGGGCGCGTCGTGGGGCCAGGCGCCGCTGCCGCCCGGCTTCATCCAGGCCGTGCGCGATGCCACAGCCAAGAAGGGCGTCGTCATGCTGATGGACGAGGTCATCACCGGCTATCGCTGGTCCTCGGGAGGCGCGCAGAAGGCGTTCGGCATCACCCCAGACCTCTGCATCCAGGCCAAGATCGTGGCCGGCGGTCTGCCGGGCGGCGCGGTCTCGGGCAAGCGCGAGATTCTCGATCGCATCGATCACGACGCCACGGCGGCGAGGAAGATCGAGCGCATCCTCCATCCCGGCACCTACAACGCCAATCCGCTGTCGGCGGCGGCCGCCGTCACCGCGCTGTCGCTGGTGCGCGACGAGGATCTCGCCGAGAAGGCCAACAGGACGGCATCAGAGCTGCGCAAGGCGCTGACCGAGGTGCTGGTGCAGGAGGGCGTGCCGTGGGGCATCTACGGCCAGAGCTCGACCTTCCTGATCTATCCCAACCCGTTCGGCGACCCGATCGATCCCGCGACCTTCGATCCGCTCAAGGTGCCGTTCGCCAAGCTCAAGGGCGCGCGCGGCGCCGGGCCGCTCACCGGCAAGATCCGCATGGGCCTGATGACCCACGGCGTCGACGTGATGGGCGCGCCGGGCGGCTTCGTCTCGGCCCTGCACGGCGGCGCGGAGATCGAGAAGACCGTCCATGCGCTGCGCGAGACGGTGCGCGCCCTCAAGGCCGAGCGCGAAGTGAAGGCGGCCTAATGTTTCCTCCCCCGTAATCGGGGGAGGTGCCGCGTAGTCGCGGCGGAGGGGGAAGGCAACGGAGGCGGTGCGTCATGCCCCCTCCGTCAGCGTAAGACGCTGACACCTCCCCCGTAAGACGGGGGAGGAAGAAGACGATGTACGGACTGACCAAGCCCATCCCCGCGACCGAGTTCACGCGGCTGCCGGAGAAGTTCCGCAAGCCGGGGCGCACCTCGTGGGGCGATGCCAATGCGGTGGGGCAGGTGCTCGATTCCTTCCTCGAAGGGCCGAGCTTCGACCGCGCCGGCAACCTCTACGTCACCGACATCCCCTTCGGGCGCATCTTCCGCATCAGTCCGGCGGGCGAGTGGACCCTGGTGACCGAATACGACGGCTGGCCGAATGGGCTGAAAATCCACAAGGATGGCCGCATCTTCATCACCGACTACAAGCGCGGGCTGGTCCTCCTCGACCCCGCGAACGGCAAGATCGCGCCGCTGCTGGAAACGCGGGGCTCGGAGAGCTTCAAGGGCGTCAACGACCTGTTCTTTGCGGCCAACGGCGATCTCTACTTTACCGACCAGGGCCAGACCGGCCTGCACGATCCGACCGGTCGCGTCTATCGCTACGACACCGCGGGCAGGCTCACGATGCTCGTGAACACCGTGCCGAGCCCCAACGGGCTCGTCATGAACAAGTCGGAGACCGTGCTCTATGTCGGCGTGACGCGCGGCAACGCGGTGTGGCGCCTGCCGCTGATGGCCGACGGCACGGCGAGCAAGGTCGGGCTGTTCATCCAGATGAGCGGCGGCCATGCCGGCCCCGACGGCATGGCGCTCGACGCCGAGGGCGGGCTGGTGATCGCCCATCCCAGCACGACGGCCTGGCGCTTCGACCACCTCGGCCGGCCGACCCACCATGTCGATTGCGGCGACGACATCTACTGCACCAACGTGGCGTTCTCAGGCAACGACCTCTACGTCGTGGTGTCGCGCAAGAGTGACAAGGTGGCGAGCGGCACGATCCTGAAGGCCACCATGCCGGTCGCCGGCAAGCCCATGTTCAGCCACGCCTGAGGCCCGCCATCCCATGCCGACCATCGCCAAGCTCGAACCGTCCGACCGCGCGACCTGGGAGGTCCTGTTCCGCGGCTACATGGACTTCTACAAGCGCACGCTTTCGCAGGCGATGTACGACCGCGCCTGGGACGAGTTCCGGAAGGACACGCGCATGCATGCGCTGGGCGCCCGGCTGGACGGCCGCCTGGTCGGCATCACGCATTTCCTGATCCACGCCAACACCTCGTCCGACGACGTCTGCTACCTGCAGGACCTGTTCACCGATCCCGAGGTGCGCGGCAAGGGCGTGGCGCGGGCGCTGATCATGGCCGTCGCCGATTGGGCCCGGGCGCAGGGCTGTCCGCGCCTCTACTGGCAGACCCAGGCGAGCAACGCCACGGCGCGGCTGCTCTACGACAAGGTCGCGATCAACCGCGGCTTCATCCGCTACGACATCGAGCTCTCCTGACGCGTGCTGGCAGTGCCAGCAGCCCGGCACCTGCCGCCGGGCAGCCATGCGCGCCGCAAGTTGCAGGTTCGGCAGGAATCTGCCTATATTTCCTATAGGCTGGCGTGACGAGCGCCAGCCCTTTCGAAAGCCCCGCCGGCTGAGCCCGCGCGGGGCTTTTCCTTGTCCGCACCACCCACCACAGGCCGCCCTTTCGGGCGGCCTTTTCATTTGGAGACCGCCATGAGCGAGCCGACCGAATCCGAGTTCGAGATTTCCGTGCCCGAGGCCCCTGCACAGGGCGCTCCCGCGCCGGAGGTTCCCGGTTCCGTCACCTATGTGCTGCCCGAAGGCTCCGCTTCGTCCCGCGAGTGCCGACTGCCGGCTTCCTGTCGTCCTGAGCGCAGCGAAGGACCTCATCGACGCTTCCATCGGGCATCAGATCCTTCGCTACGCTCAGGATGACAGGGCTCCCAGGCGGCGGCCTTCCTGCGCCGCGAGCTCAAGGCCTTCCCGGCCATCGAGGGCCGCGATCCCGATCGCGCCGACCTCGACGCCATCGTCAAACGCACCGTCGACACCATGGTGCCGATCTTCAAGCGCGAGCAGGCGACCGACCTTGCCTACGACGAGCTGGAGAAGCGGCGGGCGGCGCGGAGCGCGGCGAAGCAGAAGATGGTGCCGGACGCGCCGACCGGTGCCGATCCGAACATCGTCCGGGTCGGCGGCCCGCAATCGGATGCAGGTGACGTCCAGATCGCCCAGGCACCGGCGCTTCCGCCGACGGTCGAGCGCCCGCCTGCGGAGACGATCGCCAGACCACAGGAGGGGGTGCCGGTGGTCCTGCCGAACGGCAGGACCGTACGGAACGAGTATTCGCAAACGGGCGTTCTGATGTCGCCCTTCGCCGATCTCCGGGACGTCGCAGCGGCGGGGCGAAAAGCGTTCCGGGATAGCTTGATAAACTGGCTGAAGAATCCGCTGAAGGCGGAAGATGCCATTGAATATGGCGTCGAACTGGTTCGCCGGGAACTTGGTCAAGGCGGGCGGCATGACTACCAGAGGCTTTGGATTCCGGACCAGACGACCGCTGACTATCTGCAGTTGCCGCAGTTCTGCGACGTCGCGAACTTCAATGTCGGCCTGTTCATGCAGCAGGCGGGTGTCCCGTTCTGGGCCACCATGGTGATTGCCGGCAAATATGCGGAGAAGTACTCGAGCAATCATCGGCCGGATCAACGCGACGGGCTGGATCCCAGAACGAGAGAATGGATCAAGCGCGGCTACGATGCCGGCGATAGCGGCATGTTCACTCCCGCGCCCTCCGCCGATCTCGCCAAGCCCAAACGATAGCGACGGCGAGCGAGGCTGCGATCGCCGGCAGGAAATGCCATGCCAGACCCGGAAGGCCGCCCTTGCCCACGCCTTCGATCAGCGACTCGAAATAAGAATGAAAGCAGAGGGGTACGCCTTCCGGCCGGACCGGGCGCTGTGGGGACAAGCAGAAGCTCGCCGGCGCCGAGAGGCTGTACAGGATGAGCAGGGCCAACAATAGAACAACGAAGCGCATGGGCGGTCGCGTCCGGCCGGCGGCGATGCGCTGGCCGCCCTTCAGGGTCCAGGCGACGGCGATGGCAAGCGCCGCGACGATCGACGGCAGGTAGTGCCACAACCGGCCGGCAAGATCGCTCTTGTCCAGACCTTCAGCGAGGAAGCCATAGGAAAGGAGAACGCAGAAGGGCAACCTCTCGGGCGACCAGGGATGGGCCGGATCGAAACAGCCGCCGATACTCCCCACCACGTCCTGGAGTGCGTACAGGACAAGCAGGAGAATGGCGAGGAGCGCCATGAAGCGCGCTGCGGGGGCGACGACCTTCACTGCTTGCAAGAGCATGAGGCGAGGCTGGCATACGCTGGCGGGCGGGGCCACTCGCCCAAGTTGCATTCTGGACAGCAACTGGACAGCAACTGGACAGCAAATGGACAGTTCTGGACAGGTCGGCCCCAAATGGACAGTCGCTGTCCATTCGGCTCCGGAAAGGCCAACGATTCCAGGCGCCTGGATTCTGGACAGCCAAATGGACAGGTCCAAATGGACAGTCAGGCGTCCATTTCGGTGCCGAACGGCCGGCTGTCCGTCTAGCGCCGGCCCTTGCCGATGTGGGCGATGGCCTCGATCTCGACCTTGATCTCGGGCGCGGCCAGCGCGCTCACCTCGACCAGGGTCGAGGCCGGGAAGTCGCCGGTGAAGAACTCGCGGCGCGCCGCCCAGACCTTGATGTTGTTTTTGATGTCGGTGACGTAGACCGTGATCTTGACCACGTCGGCCATGGCGCCGCCGGCCGCCTCGACCATGCCCTTGATCTTGCCGAAGATCACCTTGGCCTGCTCGTACTCGTCCATGGCGGCCAGCTTCTTGTCGTCGATGCCGCGGCAGGTCATGCCCGAGACGTAGGCGATGCCGTCGCACACCAGGCAGTTCGACCAGCGCTCGGGCGGCGGCTCGGGCACGCTGGGCGAGATCGCGCGGCGGATGCTCATGGCGGCTTTCTCCTTAACCGGGCTTGGCGCCGGATGCCTTGACGACGGGGACCCACTTGTCGATCTCGGACTGCACGAAGCGCGTCACCTCGGCGGGCGTCATCGTGCTCGCCTCCGCGCCGATCTCCGCCCAGCGCGTCACGACGGCCGGTTCCTTCAGCACGGCCTGCATCTCCTTGGCCAGCCGGTCGACGATCGCCGCCGGCGTCTTGGCCGGCACCGCGATGCCGAACCACGAATAGGAGATCAGGTCGGGGAAGCCCTGCTCCTTCATCGTCGGCACGTCGGGGAAGGCCGGGTTGCGTTCCTCGCCGCTGACCGCCAGCGCGCGGACCTTGCCGGCCTTGATGTGCGGCGCGGCCGACGGCAGCGAATCGAACATCGAGGGCACGTTGCCCGCGATCGTGTCGACCATGGCGGGGCCGGCGCCGCGATAGGGCACGTGGACCAGGGCGGCGCCGATCACCTGTTCCAGCCGCACGCCCAGCAGATGGTTGCTCGAGCCCGCGCCCGAGGTCGCGAAGGCGAGCTTGCCGGGATTGGCCTTGGCGTAGTCGACGTAGTCCTTGAGCGTCTTTGCCTCGAAGGCCGGATTGACGACCAGGACGCTCGGGTTGCGCGAGGCGAGCGAGACGTGGATGAAGTCGGCCATCGGGTCGAAGTCGCCGCCGCCATAGAGCGTGGGCGAGATCGCCAGCCCGGAGATCACCGACATCAGCAGCGTGTAGCCGTCGGGCGGGGCCTTGGCGACCAGCGCCGTGCCGACCATGGCGCCCTTGCCGGGCTTGTTGTCGACGATGATGTTCTGGCCGAGACGCTTGCCGAGATATTCGGCGACGACGCGGGCCACGACGTCGGTCGTGCCGCCCGGCGCATAGGGCACGACGAGCTTGATGGGCTTGGTGGGCCAGGGAGCGGTCTGGGCGCTGGCCGGCAGGGCGGCGCCTGCGAACGCTGCGGCGATGAGCGAGCGGCGATGAAGCATGCGCGGAGTATACTCATGCGATGAACGATCCCAAGAACCTGTTCGCATCGCTGTTCGAACCCAAACGCATCGCATTGATAGGCGCCTCCGCCGACATCGCCAAGACGACATCGAGGCCGCAGCGTTTCCTGCGCAAGCACGGCTTTGCGGGCGAGATTCTGCCGGTCAATCCGTCGCGCAGCGAAATCCTCGGCGAGAAGGCCTACAAGGATCTCGAGGCGATCCCGGGCGCCATCGATCACGCCTACATCCTGCTGAACGGCGCCGCGGCCGTGGCGGCGCTCGCGGCCTGCGGCCGGCGCGGCGTCAGGGTGGCGTCGATCCTGGCCGGCGGTTTCGCCGATGCCGGCGCAGCCGGCGCCTCGCTGCAGGACGAGCTCGCGAAGATCGTGCGCGAGACCGGCGTGCGTCTCGTCGGTCCGAACAGCATCGGCACCGTCAGCACCGATCCGCCCGTGGCGCTCACCGCCAACGCCGCCTTCGCGGTCGACAGGCTGCGCGCCGGCAGATGGGCCGTGGTGAGCCAGAGCGGCAGCCTGATCGGCGCGTTGCTGTCGCGGGCCGACGCGCGCGGCATCGGCTTCTCGCGGCTGATCTCGGTCGGCAACGAGGTCGACCTGGCGGTGGGCGAGATCGCCGACCTGCTGGTCGACGATCCGAAGACCGATGCCATCCTGCTGTTCATGGAGACCCTGCGCGACGGCGAGAGGCTGGCGCGTGCGGCGCGGCGCGCCCATGCGGCCGGCAAGCCGGTGGTCGTCTACAAGCTCGGCCGGTCCGACATCGGCCAGGAGCTGGCGAAGTCGCATACCGGCGCGATCGCCGGCTCCGACGCGACGTTCGACGCCTTCTGCCGACGCCACGGCATCGCGCGGGTGTCGATGTTCGAATCGCTGATCGACGTGCCGATGCTGCTCGCCAACCGGCCCCAGACTCATGGATCAAAGGCGCGCGGCAAACGCGTGGCGGTCGCCACGACAACGGGCGGCGGCGCCGCCATGGTCGTCGACAACATGGCGATGGCCGGGCTCGAGATCGCCGGTCCGCCGCGCGCGCTGGTCGACTGGCTGAAGCCACTCGGCATCGCCGCGGGCGATGGCAAGCTCGTCGACCTGACGCTGGCCGGCGCCAAGCCCGAGATCGTGGTGGGCACGATCGAACGCCTGCTGGCCGACGACGGCAACGATGCGGCGATCTTCGTCGTAGGCTCCTCGGCGCAGTTCAATCCCGAGCTGGCCGTCGAGCCGCTGCTGCGCTTCGCGAGGTCGGCCAAGCCCTTCGCCGTGGCACTGGCGCCGGCGGCGGAGAAGTCGCTGGCGCTCCTGACCGAAGCGGGCGTTCCGGCCTTCCGTCATCCCGAATCCTGCGCCGAGGCGATGGCCCTTTGTCTGTTGCGCCAGCCGCCGCGGCCGCTGCCGGCGCTCGCGGCGCCGTCGACGAACGCGCTCGGCGCCCTGGAGGCCGGACGCATCAACGGCTTCGACGAGCGGCGCGCCGCCGATCTCTTCGCGGCTCTCGGCGTGCCGTTGGCGAAATCGATGGCGGTGCCGGACGCCAAGCGCATCGCTGCCGCCGTGGGTGAGGTCGGCGCGCCGGTCGCGCTCAAGATCCTGTCGGCGGACATTGCGCATGAGACGGAGGCGGGCGGCGTGGCGCTCGGTCTTCCCGACGGGCAGTCCGCCGCCGTCGCCGCACGCGAGATCGAACGTCGCGTCAGGGCTCACTCCCCGATGGCCAAACTCGACGGCTTTCTGGTGCAGAAGATGGAGCGCGGCCTGGCCGAAGTGATCCTGGGATTCCGGCGTGACCCGCTGGTCGGGCCCACGATCACCGTCGGTCTCGGCGGCGTGCTGGCTGAAATCTACAAGGATGCATCGACGCGTCTCGCGCCGGTCGACGAGACCGAGGCGCGCGAGATGATCCTCGAAGTGAAGGGGCTCGCGACCGTACGCGGCTATCGCAACTTGCCGAGGGGCGACATCGCGGCGCTTGCGCGAACCATCGCCGCCTTCTCGACCCTGGCGCACGACGCCTTTGCCGAGGTGGCCGAAGCGGAGATCAATCCGCTGCTGGTGAAGCGCGAGGGCGAAGGCGTGGTCGCAATCGACGGGCTGGTGATCCTGCGCTGAGCGCCCTCAGGCGATGCGCGTCCGCGCCGCCTCGAAGAGCTGGCGGAAATCGTCGAGCACGAAGTAGGTGCTCTGCAGCCGGTCGATCTCGTAGGGCCGGTGCATCACCTTGGTCGCCTCGAATGGCAGGCGCTCGACGCCCTGGCCTTCGATGGCATGCCTTACCTCGGCGGCCGAGGACAGGATGCCCGCACCGTAGGCCTTCAGGCCCTGCGGCGTGCGGATCAGGCCGAACTCGGCGGTGAACCAGTAGAGGCGGGCCAGCAGATGGACGTTCGCGCCGGCCTCGATGCCGCGACGGCCATACTCCTGCATGTAGTCGGCGAACACCGGATTGGACAGCAGCGGCACATGGCCGAAGAAATCGTGGAATAGGTCGGGCTCGACCAGGTAGTCGATCTCCTCGCGCTTGCGGATCCATACCGTGACCGGAAAGCGGCGATGGGCGAGATGATCGTAGAACGCGGCGTCCGGGATCAGGCCGGGCACGCCAACGACGCGCCAGCCCGTGAGCGGCTCCAGCCGTGCGCTGACAGCCTCGAAATCGGGGATGATGTCGCCCATGCCGATCGCCTCGACGCCGTCCAGGAACTCCTGGCAGGCGAAACGCCTGGCAAGTGCCCTCTGCCGATCGACAAGCAGACGCCACACGGCCTGCTCTTCGCTGGAGTAGAGGTCGGCGTGCTGGGGCACGGTCCAGTCCGGTGCCATGGCAGCATAGTCGCCGCGCAAGTTCTCAAGGGGGGCAATGCTCATACAATCAATATGGGCGCGGCAGACCAGTGAATCCTCGCGAAGTTGCCCTTCGGAGAGGTTCGATTTGGTGTTATTCTCTAATTTGATGAATATGATTAGAGAAATTATACATGATCGCACTTGATGACATCGACAAGCGTATCGTTGCCGCCCTGCAGGCCGAAGGTCGGCTGGCGATGGTCGATCTGGCCGATCGCGTCGGCCTTTCCGCGACGCCCTGCCAGCGCCGCGTGAAGCGGCTGGAGGAGGAGGGCGTGATCGCCCGCTATGCCGCGCTCGTGCCGCCGCCCGCTCTGGGCCTCGCCCTTCAGGCCCTGGTCCAGGTGACGCTCGACGATCATTCCGAGAAGACCGTCGCGGCATTCGAGGCCGCAATCCGCGCGCGGCCCGAGGTGGTGGCCTGCTACGCCGTCACCGGCGACATGGATTTTCTGCTGCATGTGCTGGCGCCCGATCTCGCGAGCTTCAGCGAGTTCGCCATGAAGGCGCTGCTGCGCATGCCCGGCGTCCGCGGCACGCGCTCCTCGTTCATCATGCAGGCGGTGAAAAGCGACCTCGCCTGGGTACCTCAGCCGGCCGAGAGCACGCGCAGGTAGAGGGAGCGGTCGATGTTGCCGCCGCTCAGCACCAGGCCCACGCGCCGGCCCTTCATACGCTCGCGCTCCTGCAGCAGCGCCGCGAGCGCCGCGGCGCCCGCGCCCTCCGTGAGCTGGTGGGTGTCCTCGTAGTAGGCGCGCATGGCGGCGCCGATCTCGGCGTCGCTCACCTGCACGATGCGTTCGGCCCCCTTCAGGATGACCTCCAGCGCCTCGGCATCGGGCCCGCGCACGGCCATGCCGTCGGCCATCGTGTCCGCGCTGTTGGTGGCGACGACCTTGCCGGCGGCGAAGGAGAGTGCGTAGGCCGGCGCCTCGGTCGACACGACGCCCACGACCTTCGTGGCAAGGCCAAGTGCGTCACGAACGGCGATGGTGCCGCAGATGCCCGAGCCGAGCCCGATCGGCACATAGATCGTGTCGAGCGCTGGTGCGGCCCGAAACAGTTCGAGGGCATAGGTCGCCACGCCGCATACCAGGTCGCGATGGAACGACGGGACCATGGCGAGACCGCGCTCGCCGGCGAGCCGCATTGCGGTCTCCTTGGCGGCATCGAAATCGTGACCGGCCTCGACCAGCTCGGCGCCGAAGGCGCGCATGGCGGCATTCTTTTCGATCGAGTTGCCGTGCGGCACGACGATGGTGGCGGCGACGCCGTTCCGGCCTGCAGCCAGGGCGATGCTCTGGCCGTGATTGCCGCGCGTCGCGCTGATGACGCCGGTGATGGCGGCTCCCCCGCGCCTGAGGCGGTTCATGTAGACCAGGCCGCCGCGCACCTTGAAGGCGCCGGTGGGCGTGTGGTTCTCGTGCTTAACCCAAACCTCGCAGCCGGTGCGGCGGGCCAGCAGCGGCCAGGCATATTGCGGGGTGGGCGGCATCGCGGCGTGGACAATGGCGGCCGCTTCCTCGACGTCGTGGAGAGACAACATGGCGCCACTTTGGGCTAAGATGGCGGCGGTTCCAACCGGAGTACCCGATGCCAGTTCTGCCGCGTGCGCTTGAAATCCAGGGTGAGATCGCTTCCATCCGCCGCGACATCCATGCCCATCCCGAGCTGGCCTTCGAGGAAACGAGGACATCCGACATCGTCGCCGCGAAGCTCAGGGAATGGGGACTGGAGGTCACACGCGGCCTCGGCAAGACCGGCGTGATCGGCACCCTGCGCAAGGGCAATTCGGTGAAGTCGATCGGCCTCAGGGCCGACATGGACGCCCTGCCGATGGACGAGATCAACGACTTCGAGCATCGCTCGCAGAATACCGGCCGCATGCATGCCTGCGGCCATGACGGCCACACCGCCATGCTGCTCGGTGCGGCGAAGCTGCTGAGCGAGACGCAAGACTTCGAAGGGGCGGTCCACTTCATCTTCCAGCCGGCCGAGGAAGGCGGCGGCGGCGCCAAGGTCATGATCGAGGACGGGCTGTTCGAGAAATTCCCCTGCGACGCGGTGTTCGCCATCCACAACAGGCCCGGCGTTCCGCTCGGGCACATCGTGACGCGGGGTGGCCCGATGCTGGCCTCGGCCGACCGCTGGGACATCCGCATCATCGGCAAGGGCGGCCACGCCGCGCATCCTCATTTCACGCTCGATCCCATGGTCGTCGGCGCGAATATCGTGCTGATGCTGCAAACCATCGTCAGCCGCAACGTCGACCCGATCGATTCCTCGGTGGTGACGGTCGGGTTCTTCAAGGCGGGCTCGGCCTACAACGTCATCCCGGGCGACGTGCACATCGGCGGGACGACCCGCACGACCACGCCGGCGAACCGCGCCATGGTGAAACGCCGCATCGACGAGATTTGCGAGGGTGCCGCTAAGATGCACGGCGTCAAGATCGAGGTCGAGCACAAGCCCGGCTATCCGCCGACCGTGAACGATGTCAATCGCGCCCGCTTCGCCATCGAGGTCGCGGCCGGCGTCTGCGGCGAGCACGCCGTCAAGGACACGATCCGGCCGAGCATGGGATCGGAGGACTTCTCCTACATGCTCGAGAAGGTGCCGGGGGCGATGGTGATGCTGGGCAATGGCGGCGGCCCGGAGGCCGTCAGCCTGCACAACTCGCGCTACGACTTCAACGACATGGCGATTCCCTTCGGCGTCAGCTTCTTCGTGCGCACCGTCGAGCGCTTCCTGGGCGACCGCGCGGCCTGACGGGACGGGGTAACGGGCCGCCGATGGAATTCTTCCGCGTCTACGGTCGGGTGATCGGGCTGCTGCGCGCCGAACGCGGCCTTGCGATCACTCTGGCGGTCGCCAACATCGCCGTGGCGGCTTTGCAATTCTACGAACCGGTCCTGTTCGGCAAGGTGGTCGACCTGCTGGCGACGGCCAGGGACAAGACCACCGAGGTGTTGTGGCAGGAGGCGCGCGAGCTCCTGTTGCTGTGGGCCGCCGTCGGCCTCGGCGGCATCGCCGCCAACATCGTCGTGTCGCTGCAGGCGGACCGCATGGCCCACAGGCGCCGTCTGGGCGCCATGGCGACCTTCTTCGAACACGTGCTGGTCCTGCCCTTCGCCTTTCATCACGGCCAGCATTCGGGGAGGCTGATCAAGGTGATGCTGACCGGCGTCGATCACCTGTTCGGCATCTGGCTCTCGTTCTTCCGCGAGAACCTTGCCACTTTCGTGGCCCTGTTCGTCATGTTGCCGCTCAGCCTGTTCATGAACTGGCGGCTCGGCCTGCTGCTGATCGTGCTGATCGTCTTCTTCGCCATTTCCAATGCGTGGATCGTCGGCAAGACCGACCGGCTGCAGCACCAGGTCGAGGATTTTCACAGCGAGCTCGCCAGCCGCGCCGGCGATGCGCTGGGCAACATCCATCTCATCCAGAGCTTCGTGCGGCTGGGCGCAGAGGCCAGCGAGATGAACCGCATCATGCGCGAGACTCTGGCGGCGCAATTTCCCGTGCTCAACTGGTGGGCGCTGCTGTCGGTACTGACCCGCGCCGCCTCGACAGTCACGGTGATCCTGATCTTCGTGCTGGGCACCTGGCTCTACACCAAAGGCGAGGCGAGCGTCGGCGATATCGTGAGCTTCATGGGCTTCGCCACCATGCTGATCGGCCGCATGGACCAGGCCTCGGGCTTCGTCAGCAGGATCTTCTTCCAGATGCCGGCGCTGGCCGACTTCTTCCGCGTCCTCGATTCGCAGTCGACCGTGCCGGACAAGCCGAACGGCATCGACATCGGCCGCGCCAGGGGCGACGTCGCCTTCGAAGACATCAACTTCTCCTACGACGGCAAGCGTCCCGCGCTCGTCCATTTCTCGCTGAACGTGGCGGCCGGCACGACCGTCGCCTTCGTCGGTCCGACCGGTGCCGGCAAGAGCACGGCGCTGTCGCTGCTGCATCGCATGTGGGACGCGCAATCCGGCGTCATCCGCATCGACGGCATCGACCATCGCGACATCAAGCTCGAATCGCTTCGCCGCAACATCGGCGTGGTGTTTCAGGACTCGACGATGTTCTACCGCACGATCGCCGACAATCTGCGCATCGGCAAGCCCGATGCGACGCAGGCGGAGCTCGAGGAGGCGGCGAAGCTCGCCGAGGCGCACGATTTCATCATGCGTCAGCCCAACGGCTACGACACGATGGTCGGCGAGCGCGGCACCACCCTGTCCGGCGGCGAGCGCCAGCGGCTGGCCATCGCGCGCGCCCTTCTGAAGGACCCGCCCATCCTGATCCTCGACGAGGCGACCAGCGCCCTCGATTCGGTGACGGAGGCGCGCATCCAGAAAGCCCTCAAGACTCTGATGCAGGGTCGCACGACCTTCGTCATCGCCCACCGCCTGTCGACGATCCGGGAAGCCGACCAGGTCGTGGTCTTCGAGCACGGCCGGGTCGTCGAGCAGGGCGGTTACCGGGAACTGGTCAAGAAGGGCGGCGCTTTCGCGCGGCTCGTCGCCACCCAGCAGGCTGGCATAGAATCTGCCTGATATCCCCTTGGCGGGCGTGGAATGTCCGCCTAAGAGTCGCCGGACGGGGATTTCACGAGGGAACGGGACATGAGCAAATTCGCCAAGTGGCTGGGTGGGGCGGCTGCGGTCGCATTGACGTTGGGCAGCCTGCCGGCCAATGCCCAGACCGCAATCAAGTTCACGCTGGATTGGGTCTTCCAGGGACCGACGTCGCCGTTCCTGGTGGCGCTGGAAAAGGGTTACTACAAGGCCGAGGGCCTCGACGTGACCATGGACCCGGGCCAGGGGTCGGCGGGCGCAGTGCAGCGCGTGGCGACCGGGGCCTATCAGATCGGCTTCGCCGACGTGAATGCCACGATCGAGTACAACGCCAAGAACCCTGGCAAGGAAGTGCTCTGCGTCTTCATGGCGTACGATTTCGCGCCGTTCGGCGTCTATGCGCTGAAGAAGAGCGGCATCAAGACGCCGAAGGACCTCGAGGGCAAGAAACTTGGCGCGCCGGTGTTCGACGCCTCGTTCCGCCTGTTTCCGGCCTTCGCCAAGAAGAACGGCATCTCGAAGTGGGAGCACGTCAACCTGACGCCGCAGCTGCGCGAGCAGAGCCTGGTCCAGGGCAAGGTCGACTTCATCTCCGGCCACTACTTCTCTTCGATGCTCGACCTCAAGGCGCGCGGCGTGGCCTTCGAGGAGATCGTCGCCATGCGCTTCGTTGATTTCGGCATGGACGTCTACGGCAACGGCATCGTCATCTCTCCGGACATCGCCAAGAACGAGAAGGCGGTGAAGGGCTTCATCGCCGCCACCGTCAAGGGCTGGAAGGACGTCATCGCCAATCCCCAGCTCGGCATCGCGGCGGCCAAGAAGCGCGACCCGCTGATCGACGAGAAGCTCGAGATGGAGCGCCTGCAGATTTCGCTGCAGACCAACATCCTGACGCCGTACGTGAAGACCCATGGCATGGGCGACGTCGACCCCGTGCGCTTTGCGCGGGCGGTCAAGGACGTATCGGAGGCGTTCGGCCTGCCCAACCCGCCGGCGCCCGACAAGGTCTTCACCAATCGGTATCTGCCGCCCAAGGCCGACCGGATGATCTCCAAGTAGGGATGGCCTTCGTCGACCTCGCGGGCGTCAGTCTCACCTACCGGCTCGGCAAGGAGAGCACGCTCGCCCTTGCTGATGCCACCTTCGGCATCGACAAGGGCGAGTTCATTGCCGTGGTCGGGCCGTCGGGGTGCGGCAAGTCCACCATCATGAAGCTGGTCACCGGGCTCCTGCCGCCTTCCGGCGGCGAGGTGCGGGTGGCGGGCAACAAGGTTACGGGCCCGATCAAGGGCGTCGGGATGGCGTTCCAGAATCCGACCCTGATGCCCTGGCGCAGCACCATGGACAACATCCTGCTGCCCATGGAGGTGGTGGAGCCGCACAAGCGCCGCTTCCGATCCAACCGAGCCGAGTATGTCGAGCGTGGCATGAGACTCCTGCGCACGGTGGGCTTGGCGGATTTCGCCGACAAGTTCCCCTGGCAGCTCTCGGGCGGCATGCAGCAGCGTTCCAACCTCTGCCGTGCGCTGATCCACGAGCCCGAGCTCCTGATGCTCGACGAGCCGTTCGGCGCCCTCGATGCCTTCACGCGCGAGGAGCTGTGGGGCGTCATGCAGGCGCTGTGGATGGAGAAGCGCTTCACTGGCGTGCTGGTGACGCACGATCTGCGCGAAGCCGTCTTTCTCGCCGATACCGTCTATGTCATGAGCCGGCGACCCGGCCGAATCGTCATGACCAGGAAGATCGACATCCCGCGGCCGCGCACGCTGGCGACGACCTTCGAATCGCATTTCGTGGAAGTCGTGCACGAGCTGCGCGACCGTATCCACCAGGAGCACGCATGAACGAGCTCCGTCGCGAGGCCCTGAAGCACGCCATGCCGTGGCTGGTGCTGGCGGCCCTGCTGATCGTCTGGGAAATCTCCTGCATCGTCTTCGACGTACCCGAGATCATCCTGCCCCGGCCGACCAAGATCTTCGCCGTTTTCTTCCAGCGCTTCGGCGTGCTGATGGCCTATTGCTGGGACACGCTGTGGACGACCACGATCGGCTTCCTGCTGGCCATCGCGGGCGGCCTGCTGCTCGGGTTGGCGATCGGCGCCTCGCCGTTCGTGTACTCCGGCCTCTATCCGCTGCTGATCGCCTTCAACGCGATTCCGAAGGTGGCGATCGTGCCCATCCTGATGATCTGGGTGGGCGTCGGCTCGCTGCCGGCCGTCATCACCGCCTTCGTCATCAGCTTCTTCCCCATTGTGGTGAACGTGGCGACGGGACTCGCCACCATCGAGCCGGAGATGCGGGACGTGCTGCGCAGCCTCGGCGCCACGCGGCTCGAGATCCTGACCAAGGTCGGCATCCCGCGTGCCATGCCCTACCTGTTCGCCAGCCTCAAGGTCGCCATCACGCTGGCCTTCATCGGCTCGGTGATCTCCGAGACGGTGGGCGGCAACAACGGAATCGGCTTCCTGATGCTGTCGGCCAGCGCCCGCAACGATGCGCCGACGACCTTCGCCGGCCTGTTCGCCATCGCGATCATGGGCGTCGCCATGTACGCGGTCTGCGCCCTGGTGGAAAAGCGCATGACGCGTTGGGCGTTTCGCGGCGAGATCGTCACCTGAGCGGGAGGAGGGCGCGGTCCGCCCTCGCTCCCTGCGGCTGAATCGCGTGCCTACTTGGCCGCGACCTCGCCCGCTTCCTTGCGGCACTGGTTGACTGCGCCGCGCGCGGCCTGGGCCAGCAGGCCGCTGTCGTTGGCGATGGTGACGAAGCGGAAGCCCTTGCCGATCATCTTGGCGGCATAGGACGCGGTGCCGTTGTGCAATCCCGCGAACAGGCCGCGCTTCTTGGTGGCGGCCAGCAGCTTGTCGTAGATCGCCATGACCTGCGGTTCCTCGCGGTCGAGCTTCGGCACCAGCCCGAGCGACAGGCCGAGATCCGACGGGCCGACATAGATGCCGCTGACGCCCGGCACGTCGAGAATGGCGTCGATGTTGTCGATCGCCTCCTGGGTCTCGATCATCGGGATGACCAGCACCTCGTCGTTGGCCGTCGCCTGGTAGGGCGTCGCCTCGCCGTAGGCCCCGGCGCGGATCGGGCCGTTGGAGCGCTTGCCCTTCGGCGGATAGAGGCAGTACGAGACCAGCGCCTTCGCTTCCGCGGCGTTGTTCACCATCGGGCAGATCACGCCCCAGGCGCCGCCATCGAGCACCTTGCCGACGATGCCGGGCTCGTTCCACGGCACGCGCACCAGCGGCGTGATGGGGTGCTTGTCCATCGCCTGGAAGCAGGTGACCATCGAGAGGTAGTCCTGCACGCCGTGCTGCATGTCGACCGTGACGCTGTCCCAGCCGCACTGCGCCATGGTCTCGGCCGAGAAGCCGTTGGGGATGGCGAGCCACCCGTTGACGCAGGCCTTGCCGGCCTGCAGCCGCTTCTTCAGCATGTTCGTCGACATCGATGCGTTTCCCCGCGAGTTGAAGACGGGCGAGTTTACACGGGCAACGGGGGATTGCGTGACGCTTTTGTCTCTGCGGGCCGGGCGGCTGGTCGTCGATCTGGCGCCCGAGGCCGGCGGATCGATCGCGCGCTTCGCCATCGATGGTGTTGGCGACGTACTGCGACCCGCAACGGCAGAAGCGCTGGCATCCGGCACCGGCAAGGACACCGCCTGCTACCCGCTGGTGCCCTTTTCCAACCGCATCGCGAACGGTCGTCTCGCATTCGAAGGCGGGGAGATCGGGCTCACGCCCAATTGGCCGGATGTGCCGCATCCCATGCACGGCGATGGTTGGTCGCGGGCCTGGCGCGTCGCCCGCGCGGATACCCGGTCGGTCGACCTCGTCTACGAGCACGCGGCGCGCTCCGGCTGGCCCTTCCGCTATCGCGCGCGACAGATTTTCGCGCTCGACGAGGCGAGCCTCACGATCTCGCTGTCGGTCGAAAATCTCGAGAGCCGGGCGGTGCCGGCAGGGCTGGGGCTGCATCCATTCTTCCTGCGCGATGCCGATACCGAGCTCGCCTGCCGCATGACCGGTGTATGGCGCACCGATGCCGAGGTGCTGCCCGTCGAGCGGGTTGCCGTGCCGGCAGAATGGGACTTCGCCTGTCCGCGTAGGGTCGAGGGGGTGGGCCTCGATCACTGCTTCGACGGCTGGGACGGCATCGCCGCCATCACCTGGCCCGGTCGCCGGCTGCGGCTGGTCCTCTCGGCGACGGAGGCATTCCATCACCTGGTGATCTACATTCCCGATGGTCGCTCGCACTTCTGCGTCGAGCCGGTGAGTCACGCCAATGGCCGGGTCAGTCAGCACCTGCTCGGCGCCGGCGCGAGGCTCGCGGGCGAGGTCGCGTTCAGCCTTTCAATGCTGTGAGGATCCATGCCACGCTTTGCCTCCTATCCCAGTCTTTCCGGTCGCGTCGTCTTCGTCTCGGGTGGCGGATCGGGTATCGGCGCCTCGATCGTCGAGCATTTCGCGGAGCAGGGCGCGAGGGTGGGCTTCGTCGATATCGACGAGGTGGCCTCGAAGGCGCTGGTCGACAGGATTGCATTGTCCGGGCACCCGGCGCCGCTGTTCACTGTGTGCGACGTGCGCCAGGTTGCCGACTACCGGAAGGCGATCGACGGCATGGCGGCGCAGCTCGGCCCCATCACGGTGCTGGTGAACAATGCCGCGCGCGACGACCGTCACGCGATCGAGGAGGTGACGCCGGAATTCTGGGACGAGCGCATCGCGGTCAACCTCCGTCACCAGTACTTCGCCATCCAGTCGGTGGCGCCCGGCATGAAGAAGGCAGGGGGCGGCTCGATCATCAACTTCAGCTCTGTGAGCTACCACGCCATGACACCCAGGCTGTCGGTCTACCAGGCGGCCAAGGCGGCGGTGATCGGCATGACGCGCGGCCTTGCCCGCGATCTCGGCCCCGACGGCATCAGGCTGAACGCGATCACGCCCGGCTGGATCATGACCCAGCGCCAGATCGACCTCTGGCTGACGCCCGAAGCAGAGGCCGCACTCATGACCGCCCAGTGCCTGAAGGAGAAGGTCTACCCTCCCGACATCGCTCGCATGGCGCTATGGCTGGCCGCCGACGACAGCCGGCTGGTGACGGCGCAGAACTTTGTGGTCGACGGAGGCAGGATGTGAGGCGCCTCTTCCGCGGCGGCGCCTCGACGGTCCGCCACCTCCTGCCGCCGACGCTCTACTTCTTCATCGCCTTCAACTTGATTGCTTTCACGACCAACCTGCTCGCGCACAATTACTGGTTCAACCTGGCAAGCTTTCTGCTTGCCAGCACGACGGCCCTCATCGTGGGAAAGGTCGTCCTGGTCGTCGACAAGGTGCGCATCATCGACAAGTTCCGCGGCGCACCGTTGATCCAACCCATTCTCTACAAGACGGTCTTTTACACAGTCGTCGTCACGATCGTGCGCTTCCTCGAGCGGATCCTGCACTTTGCCTTCGACTCGCGGGGCTTCCAGCTCGCCGCCGACGCTGCTGTGCAGGATTTCACCTGGCACCGCTTCGTGGCCGTGCAGATATGGATCTTCACCTGCTTCCTGATATACGTCGCGGCCTCCGAGTTGAACGCGCTGGTGGGTGACGGCCGGCTCCGCCGTCTCTTCTTCCATCACCGGTCTTCCGAGTATCGCCTGACCCGGCGCCAGCACATCCGCGCGCTCACCGAGATCAGCCGCCTCGCGGAGAACACGCCGCGCGAACGGCTTCTCGATCCGGCGACCCCGCAGGGTGCGCGGCTGGTCGAGCTGATCGACCGGCTGCGCAAGCGGCAGCTGGCCTGAGGCGCGCCGTGCCGTTCGACAGGGGCTGGCGCTGGCTCACGGTCGCCGTCCTCGGTGCCGGCGGTCCTCAGGGAATTTCGTAGATCGCCACTTCCGACGCCATGCCACGCAGCGCATGGTGACGCGAAGCCGGCCGGCGGCCGTTGCTTCCCAGCAGGCCGGCGCTCTGCGGATGGTCGACGACCGATGCCGTCGCCAGGATCGACTGCGAGACCGCGAGCCCCTGCACGCGCGACGCGATGTTCACCGTCTGGCCGAAATAGTCCTGCCGTTCGTTCAGGGTCACGGCGAGACAGGGCCCTTCGTGGATGCCGATCTTGAGCAGAAGGTCTTCCCGACCATGCGTGTCGTTCAACGCGCGCATGGCCTGTCGCATGCGAAGCGCGGCGGCCAGCGCGCGGTCAGGCGTCGGAAAGGTCGCCATTACCGCATCGCCGATCGTCTTCACGACCGCGCCGCCTTCCGCCGCGACGATCTCCTGCAGGGCGCGGAAATGCTCGCGCACGAGGTCGAAAGCCACGAGGTCGCCGACGCGCTCGTAGAGTTCGGTCGAGCCCTTGAGGTCGGTGAACAGGAAGGTGAGGCTGGTGATCTTCAGCCGTTGGTCGATGTCGAGCGTGTCCGTGCGGTAGATGTCGCGGAACGTCTGATTCGACAGAAGACGCTTGGCCGTCAGGAAGTGCTTACGCCGGCCGAGCAGCTCGTGCATCTTGTCGCCGGCGATCCAGACGCCGGGTAGGGCGCGGCGTGCCGTCCGGTTCTCCAGATGGAGCCTGAGCGGCCCCGGCCGCAGCTCCATCGTCCCCGTCGGTGCGCGCAGATTGTTGAACACCAGCGACAGGTTCTGCCGTTCCTTTGTCGGCTCGCCCTTGACATCGATGAAGCGCGCGGCGTGGGTGACCGGCTCGAACACGATGACGAACTCGGCCGGCAGTTGCAGCGACAGGATCGCCTTGCCGTCCGGCGGCAACTCGACGGCGTCGAGCGTGATCTCCTCGATCAGCTCGTCGAAAGTCTCGGTCGGCAGATCGACCCCCGATCCCCAGAATATCTGCCGTGCATAGTCCCACATGGGCAGCGCGTCCGGATCGTGCCCGGCGATGCGGCGGATGCGCGGACTGACGGTGAATGTCACCTCGACCATCTCGTCGAGCGTGGGTTCGTAGCCGGCGGCGCAGAGCGCGCAGACATACTCTTCGGACCGCACGCTCTTCAGCGACGCGTTGGTGTCGAGAACGCCGCCGCAGCCCGGGCAGAGCACGTTCCACGACATCTCGAACAAGCCGATCTGCGCGGCATGCAGGAAGGCGGCGATCGCCTCGTCTTCTCCGACGTTATGGCGCCGAGCGAAGTCGAAGACATTGATGCGGCAAAGGTCGCGGTCGGGAGCTCCGCCGACCAGCCGCTCCATGGCGGCGACAGTGTCGGCATCCGCTGACTGCCGCAGGACCGCGAACAGGGCTTGCCCTTCACTCATGATTGAAGGCTACACCCGAGGCGGGCACCGAGTCCCGGCGAATTGGCGCCTTCCTAAAGCGCCGCCCGGGCGATCCAAGCGGCGAGCAGCGTCGCAAGCTCCCTTGGTTTCTCCAGCGGCGCCATGTGGCCGCATTCCTCGAGAATCGAGAAGCTCGAGTTGGGCAGGTGCTGCGCCATGCGCTCGGTCTCGGCGAAGCTGCGCAGCCGGTCCTGCCGGCAGGCCACGACCAACGACGGGCAGGTGATGCGTTCGAGGTCGACATAGCCGTCGCGACGCACCAGGGCCGCCTGTCGCTTGCGCACCTCCGGCCCGAGGCGTCGCTGCATGCCGCGCAGCCGGTCGAGCAGCACGGGATCGGTTTCGCGGTTGGGGTGCAGCCCCATCGCCGTCGAGGCGGCTCCCGCGGCACGCGGCGGTCGGTCGCCCGGCCGGTAGCCGGCCTGGCGTCGGGCCCGTTCCTCGTCGGAATAGGCGCGCGCGGAGGAAGCGATGAAGGCCACGCCCGTGACGCGCTGGGGTGCTATCAAGGTCAGCACCCGCGCCACAAACCCGCCCATCGAGAAGCCCACCAGCACGAAGCGCTCCGGCGCCGCGGCCAGCACGCGCCGGGCCATGCCTTCGAGCGTCGAATCCTCGTAGACATTGCCGAAATGCAGCGTGCCAAGCGACTCGAGGTCCGGGACCATGTCGGTCCACAGATCCTTGTCGCACATGAAACCGGGAAGAAGGACGAGGGATCGCAAACTTTGGCTATGTCCGGAGGGGCTTGGGCATCTTCCCAAAAAAGGCGACGAACCCGAAGCGCTTCTTCACGTTCGACGCCGCACCGTCGGCGGCGGCTTCCGCGGCGGTCTGGAGCCGCCGCCGGCCTTTGCGCTCAGAGTCCGGCTGGCACGAACAGCGCGCCCAGCCAGGCCGCAGCGGCCATCAGGAGCAGGCCCGGGACGACCTGCAACAGGAAGGTGCGGGCGCCGGTGGCAGCGGCGAACGCGATCTTGGTCACCGTGTTGGTCGTCAGTGCGGCGAGGATCGGCAGGATGGCCGCCGGCGGCTGTATCCGCCCATCGGCGACCAATGCCGCCACGGAGACGGCCGCGGAGTGCGTATCGGCGAAACCCGCCACCGCAGCCGCGGCGAGCACGCCGGTCTCGCCGAAGCGTTCCTGCAGGACGGCCGAGACGAGCAGGATGGCGGCCAGCAGGGCGGCGAACAGAAAAGCCGTGCGCGGGCTGAAGGCGCGGCCCGGCGTCGTGTGTTCCTCGGCGGTATGCTTCAGCGCCCACAGCGTGAAGCCGCCGCCGTAGAGCAGCGCCGTCAGCCCGGCGAGCGCGAGCGGCATGGCGAAGGCCTGCAGGGTTTCGAAGCTGGTCGCGGCGAGCAGGATCGCCATCTGCACGATGGTGGCGACCGACGACAGCACGGCGCCGGCAACGGCCGGCCGCAGCAGCGCCGGGTCCTTGGCCGCCCGCGTGCCCATCGCGCCGATGGTGGCGCTGCTGGAGATGAAGCCGGAGGCGAGGCCGGCCAGCGGCAGACCGAAGCGCGCGCCCAGGAGCCGCACGGCGATGTAGCCGGCCGCACTCACGCCCATGACGAGGATGACGATGATCCATACGGTGCGCGGGTTGATCGCGTCGTAGGGTCCGACCGGACGATCGGGCAGCAGGGGCAGCACCACCAGCGTGGCGCCTGCGAAAATCAGCAGGTCGCGGATCTCCTCCTCGGTCAGCACGGAACGGACGAAGCGATGCAACGCGGTGCGCGCCGTCAGCAGCGCCGCCACGACGACGCCGAGGCCCGCGGTGATCGTGGGTTCGCGCATGGCCAGCCCGCCGAGCAGGGCGGCCATGATCAGCGCCGCCTCGGTCGTGAGCCCGGGGTCGCTGTCGCGGCCCCGCCAGTAGGAGAGGCCCGCGAATGCCGCGACGCCGATGACGACTGCGGCCATCAGCAGTTCGCTGCCGACTGCCATGGCGGCCGCACCCGCCAGCGAGACGAGCGTGAAGGTGCGCAGGCCGGCCGCTCCGCGTTCCGGGCCTTCGCCCTTCTTGCGTTCGCGGTCGATGCCGATCAGCAGCCCGACGCCGAGGGCGACCAGGAATCCGAGGACGAGGGGATCGAGGGGGTGCATGGCGGATATTGAATTGTAACACGAACCGTCGCGGCTCGTGGGGAGCCGGGTCGAACGCACGTGCCGGCTGCTACGGGCATCCTCCGGTGCAGCGCTGATTCCGCCGGCGCGGGTTCAACTCTTGCCGCGCGGCCACGCGGCGGGTCGCTTCTCCAGGAACGCCGTAACGCCCTCCGCGAAGTCCGGGCCGTCGGCCAGCGCGACCACGGTCTCGAGTTCGTACCTCATGCCGTCCTCGAAGCTCATGCCGCCGCCCAGGGTCACGGTACGGCGGATGGCGGCGAGCGCCGCCGGCGACCTGGCCGCCAGTTCCTCGCCATAGGCCTGGACGCGCGCACGCAGGTCCGCCGGTGCGATCAGTTCGTCGACCAGGCCCCATTGCACCGCCTCGCCGGCGGGGACCAGTCCGCCGTCGTAGAGATAGCGGATGGCGCGCGGCCGGCCGATCAGGCGGGCCAGCGCCTGCGTCGTGGCGATCGGCGGGATGAAACCGATGTTGATCTCGGGCTGGCCGAGGCGTGCATCGGCGGCGGCGAAGCGCAGATCGCAATGCAGGGTCATCTCGAGCCCGCCGCCCACCGCCGTGCCGTTGATCGCCGCCAGGAGCGGCTTAGGCGAGGAGCGCAGCAGGCGCACGATCTCGTGACAGCGCAGCGCCCAGCCGCGCATGCCGTCGCCCGTCATGCCCTTGAAGACATTGAGGTCGGCGCCGGCGCTGAAATAGCGCTCGACGGCGCTCGCCAGCACCAGGACGCGCACGTCGCGATCGGCTAGAGCAGCGATGATGGCTTCAAGTGTCTCGTCGACCATCTCGCGCGTGAAGGCATTGACCGGTGGCCGGGCAAACTCCAGCCAGCCAACGTTGCGGATGGTCGAGAGGCGGACGGAGGAGAGCGTCTGGGTCATCCGCACATTCTCTATGGCACGAGGCCCTCGCGTCCACTCCACCTCCGTCCGGTCATCTGGCTTGTGCGAATGATCCTTCCCCTAGACTGCACCGCCCGTGCTGGTCGGCCGGAACAGCAGAATGAAGACGATGATCCAGATGACGCTCCAGGCGATCCAGGTGATGGTCGGATGGGCCGCCTGCCACTCGAGGATTTTTCTGTGAATGTCCATGGCGGATGTACCTTTCCCTTAGGGCGGTCCTGCGTCAGCGCAGGCTCAGGATATAGCTGACCAGAGTGCCTCGCTCGGACCGGCTGAGCGAGAAATCCGGCATCCGCGTGTGGCCCGTGGAGAGATATCGGTCGAGCGAGGCCGTCGTCGTCTCCGGTCGCGCCGCAATGGCCGCGAAGCTCGGGACGCCGCTGGCGACGTCGCGAGGTGGATTGGGTTCGACATTGTGGCAGGCCATGCACCAGCGCTCGGCGAGCGCGGCCCCGGTTCCCGGTCCTTGCGCCGCGGCCGGGAGCGGCAGCGCCGCCACCAGTAGTACCATCACGTATCGCATCGCTGTCGCCATAGCTGGAAACCGCCAGGAGTGCGCGACCTCATCGATCACCCGGGCGAGTGTACACCCTACCGGATCGCGGGGCTCGTCCGGGCAAGGGCCAGGGTTGCGGCCAGTGCCACGCTGGCGACCACGAAGCAGAGGCCGAGCACGCCCTCGGCGCCCCAGTTGGCCATGACCGCCGCCAGTACCGGCGGCGCTGCTGCCGCGACGATGCCCTGCGGCAGGGCGAGGCGGCCGAGCCAGGTGCCGAACTGGGCGCGGCCGAACAGGGCGAGCGGCAGGGTGGCGCGCAGCACGGCCTTCAGCCCGTTGGCGATGCCGTAGGCCATGAGGCAGAGGAGCGCGACGGCGAAGTTGCCGCCGGCCAGCCAAGCGAGGCCGAGCCCCAGCGGCAGCACGGCGGCGGCGAACAGGGCCGAGCTCATGATCGAGTAGCGATGGCCGAAGGCGAGCTCGACCAGCCGCACCGCCACCTGTGCCGGCCCGATCAGCGAGGCGAGCAGCAGCGCCGTCGCCGGATCGTGGCCCAGCCCGCGCAGCACGCCGATCGCGTGCACGATGAAGCCGGTGAAGATGAAGGCCCCGCAGGAGAAGGCGAGCGCCAGCAGTACGAAGATGCGCAGACTCTGTGCCGAGGAGAGCGCCGGCGCCGCCTGCGCTGATGCCGCGGCATGCGTGCCCGCCTGCTTGCGCCCGGGCAGCACCGACAGATGGACCGGAGCGCAGATGAACAGATGGATCGCGGCATAGGCGAGCAGCGTGCCGCGCCACCCCACGATCACCTCCAGTGCCTCCGCCACCGGCCAGAAAACGGTCGAGGCGAAACCGCCGATGATGGCGAGCAGTGCGATCGCCTGCCGCGCCCGTGCGCCGGCTACCTGGGCGAGCGCAATGCTCGAGGGCGTGTTGAGCGCGAGCGTCGAGGCGATGCCCATGACTGCCCAACAGAGGAGGTAGCTCGCGAGCCCCTGGGAGAAGGACAGGGCGACGAGGGCGACGGCGTAGAGTGCCGAGCCCGCGGCCATGACGCCGCGCGCGCCGTTGCGGTCGAGCAGGCGTCCGACCCTGGGCGCGAACAGGGCCCCGACGCCGAACATCACCGTGATGCCGCCATAGATCACTTCGCTCGGCAGGCCGAGGTCGCGCCCGATGGGACGGCCGAGCACCGAAGGCATCAGGAAGGTGGTGCCCCAGCCGACGATTTGCGTGAGGCCGAGCCCGATGGTGGCCTTCGCCGCCGGCGTGATCTTCACGCCGCCTTTGCCCGTTCCGGATAGAGAGAGAGGAGACCCGCTTCGCTGGCCTCGCAGGTCCCGCGCTCGGTGACCAGCGCCGTCACCAGCCGCGCCGGCGTCACGTCGAAGGCCGGGTTCGCGGCCGGGCTACCGTCGGGCACGATCTGCACTGTCGTCATGTCACCCGCCTCGGTGCGGCCGGTCATATGCGTGACCTCGCGCGCGTTGCGCTCCTCGATCGGGATCTCCCGAACGCCGTCCTCGATCGTCCAGTCGATCGTCGGATAGGGCAGGCCGACATAGAACGGCACGCCGTTGTCGTGCGCCGCCAGCGCCTTCAGGTAGGTGCCGATCTTGTTGCAGACATCGCCGCGCCGCGTCGTGCGGTCGGTGCCGGTGATCACGAAGTCGACCTGGTCGTGCTGCATCAGGTGTCCGCCGGCATTGTCGGCGATCACGGTGTGCGGCACGCCGTGCTTGCCGAGCTCCCAGGCCGTCAGGCTGGCGCCCTGGTTGCGCGGTCGCGTCTCCTCGACCCAGACATGGATGGGAATGCCTGCTTTGTGCGCCTGGTAGATCGGTGCCAACGCGGTGCCCCAGTCGACGGTCGCGAGCCAGCCGGCGTTGCAGTGGGTCAGCGCATTGATGCGGCCGCCCTTGTCGCGCGGCTTGAGCTTCCTGATCAGGCCGAGCCCGTTCTCGCCGATCCGCCGGCAGATCTCGGCATCCTCGTCGCAGATCTCGGCGGCGCGCTTGTAGGCGGCCTCGCGCCGCCTGGCGGCCGGCAGCGGGGCCAGCAGGGCGCGGACGTCGTCGAGCGCCCAGCGCAGGTTCACGGCAGTCGGCCGCGACTCCATCAGGAAGGTGTACGCGCGGGCCAGCATGGCATCCGACGGATCGGCGGCCATGGCGAGCGCAATGCCGTAGGCCGCCGCCGCGCCGATCAGCGGCGCGCCGCGCACGATCATGGTGCGGATCGCAACCTCCGCGTCCTCCATGGTCCGGAGGTCGCGCACCACGAAACGGTGGGGCAGCAGGGTCTGGTCGATGACCTGAACGGTAGCGCCGTCGGCGCCGAGCCAGATGGTGCGGTAGGGTTTGCCGTCTACTTTCACGCCGCCATTTTAGAGGGCGCGCGCCACCGCGTCGATGATCGCCGCCGCATCGAGCCGGTAGGTGCGGTAGAGGTCGGGAATGTCGCCGGACTGGCCGAACGCCTCGATGCCGAGCGGCACGACCCGCTGGCCGCGCACCGAGCCCAGCCACGACAGCGCCAGTGGATGGCCGTCCATGACCGTCACGATGCGTGCATCGCGCGACAAGGGCGCCAGCAGGCGTTCCACCGGCGCGGCCATGCGGTCGACGATCCCCGTCGTGCGGCCGCGGTTCCGCTGCGCGGCGAGCCAGTCGGCATGCAGCCTGTCGGGTGAGGTCAGGACCAGCAGGCCGGCACCCGCGAAATCGCGCGCCACGCTCTCGTGGGCGGCGATCGCCTCGGGCGTCACCGCGCCGATGGCGACGATTGCCACGTCCGCGCCGGCTTCGGGCTCAACGTACCAGTAGCCGCCGTTCACGATGTCGGCCTGCTGGTCCGCCGACAGGGTGCGTTCGGGCTGGGCGAGGCTGCGCGTGGAGAGGCGCAGATAGACCGAGCCGCCCCTGTCCTGCTGCATGTAGTCGAGCCCGTGCCGCATCAGGATCGCGAGTTCGTCGACATAGGCCGGCTCGTAGGAGAGCAGGCCGGGCTGGCCGATGCCGATCAGCGGCGTGTGGATGCTCTGGTGCGCGCCGCCTTCCGGTGCCAGCGTGACGCCGGACGGCGTCGCCACCAGCATGAAGCGCGAGTCCTGGTAGCAGGCGTAGTTCAGCGCATCGAGGCCGCGCGCGATGAACGGGTCGTAGAGCGTGCCGATCGGCAGCAGGCGCGCGCCGAAGAGCTGGTGGCTCAGTCCCATTGCGGCGAGCTGGATGAACAGGTTGTTCTCGGCGATGCCCAGCTCGATATGCTGGCCGCGCGGCGTCTTGCGCCAGAGCTGCGCCGACACGACCTTGAGCTCGCGGAACACGTCCTCGGCCTCGGTGTGGCCGAACAGGCCGCGGCGGTTCACCCAGGCGCCGAGGTTGGTCGAGACGGTGACGTCGGGCGAGGTCGTGACGATGCGGCGGCTGAGCTCGCTGTCCTCGGCGGCGATCGCGTTCAGGATCTTGCCGAAGCCCTCCTGCGTGCTCGACTTCTTGTCGGTCGGCCTGGGCAGCGCAGGCGGGATCGCGACCACGGGGGCCGTCGTGCGGCGCTTGCCCTGCGCGTTGAACGGCGCCGCATCGAGGAAAGCCTGCAGCTCGGCGGGCGTGGCCTTCAGGCCCGCGAACTTCTGCCATTCCTCGCCGTCGGCGATGCCCATACCCTTCTTGAAGCCCGCCATCTGGTCGAGCGTCATCAGGCCGGAATGGTTGTCCTTGTGGCCGGCGAAGGGTAGACCCTGGCCCTTGATCGTGTAGGCGATGAAGCAGGTCGGCACGTCGTCGTTCACGCCCTCGAAGGCGTCGAGCACGGCCTGCATGTCGTTGCCGGCGAGGTTGGTCATCAGTCGGTGCAGCGCCTCGTCGTCGTGCTGCTCCAGGATGCGGCGGATGCCGGGATACTGGTTTAGGTCGCGCGTCAGCGCCTCGCGCCAGCCCGCGCCACCCTTGAACACCAGCGCCGAGTAGAGCGAGTTGGGGCAGGCGTCGATCCACTGCCGGAGCTGCTCGCCGTCGGGCTGCGCATAGGCCGCCTCGAGCAGCTTGCCGTACTTCAGGGTGACGACCCTCCAGCCGACCAGCTCGAACATCTCGCCGATGCGGCCGAACAGGCGGTCGTTGACCACGCCGTCGAGGCTCTGGCGGTTGTAGTCGATCACCCACCAGAGATTGCGGACGTCGTGCTTCCAGCCTTCGAGCAGCGCCTCGAAGATGTTGCCCTCGTCGAGCTCGGCATCGCCGACCAGCGCCACCATGCGACCGGTCGGACGCTCGCCGTCGCCCAGGCTCTTCAGGCGGACATAGTCCTGCACCAGCGAGGAGAAGAGCGTCATCGCGACGCCAAGCCCCACCGAGCCGGTCGAGAAGTCGACGTCGTCGATGTCCTTGGTGCGCGAGGGATAGGACTGCGCACCGCCCAGCGCCCGGAAACGCTCGAGCTTCTCCTGCGTCTGGTGGCCGAACAGGTACTGGATGGCGTGGAACACCGGCGAGGCGTGCGGCTTCACCGCGACGCGATCCTCGGGCCTCAGCACCGAGAAGTAGAGCGCCGACATCACGGTCGCCAGCGAGGCGCACGAGGCCTGGTGGCCGCCGACCTTGAGCCCGTCGCGGTTCGGCCTGAGGTGGTTGGCGTGGTGGATCGTCCAGGCGGAGAGCCACAGGACCTTGCGCTCCAGCTCGCGCAGCAGGCGGAGACGCTGGACAGGGGCGAGGGTGGTCATGGCCATCGGCATACGCCTCGTGCGCTGGAAGGTCCTTGCGTAGGGGTCGTAAAACAGGCTGTATAGGGTAGATTCAACCCTATTTCAGACATATCGAGCAATGATCTCCCTGGATGCCATCGACCGGCGCATTCTCGAGCGGCTGCAGCACGACGGCCGGCTGAGCAACGCCGACCTCGCCGATCAGGTCGGTCTCTCCTCGTCGCCGTGCTGGCGGAGGGTGAAGGCGTTGGAGGAGGCGGGTGTCATCAAGGGCTATGCCGCGCAGGTCGACGCCAAGTCGGTCGGCCTCTCGGTCAACGTCTTCATGAGCGTGTCGCTTTCCACCCAGGTCGAGAAAGCGCTGAAGGATTTCGAGCGTGCCGCCGCCGAGCGGCCCGAGGTCATGGAGTGCTATCTCATGACCGGCGACAGCGACTACCTGCTGCGCATCGTCGTGCCCGACCTCGAAGCCTACGAGCGTTTCGTGATGGACTTCACCAAGATCCCGGGCATTGCCCAGATCAGGAGTTCGTTCGCGCTGAGACCGGTCAAGCAGGGCACGGCTTTGCCTCTTGGCGTCTCGGCCCGCTAGAGAAGGGCGATGGCCAGCCAGACCACGACCGCCGGCTTTCCCTGGGTCATGACGATCCTCCTCGTCTTCGCGGCGCTTCTCTATGCGGGCTTCGCGGGCAGTCTGCTGGACGCGCGCGGCAGCGATCCGGCGGGCCGCGGCATGGCTCTGGGTTTTGCGGCAATCCTGGGCCTCGTCCTTTGGGTCGTGCTGGCGAGCCTGTTCGCCATCGCCTTTTTCAAGGGCAGCATGCCGGGCTATGCGATGGCGGCGGCCATCGTCGTCCTGCCGCTGTCGGCGATCGCTGCGGCCTCGGCCATCGGCCTCTACAACGAGCGCCATGGCGACTGGCTGATCGCGGTGCCGCTCGCGCTGCCGCCGCTGCTGGCGCTCTACGCGCTATGGGCGAGGGTCGTCGGCTGGCACGCCACTCTGCCGCCCGGGTCGACCACGGCGATCCTCGGCGGCGCCATCGTGGTGCTGACGATCACGCCGCTGGTGCTGACCACCATCGAGTACCTGCCGAACCCCGAACGCGATGCCGCGCGCGCCGCGGCTGCCAGGGCGCAGGAGGAGGAAGCGGAGAAGCGCCGGCAGGAGGCGCTTGCGGCGGAGGCGGCGCGCTTCGCCCGGCTCGGTCCGGACTCCCCGCTCGGCGACTATCTCGACTACCTGCCGCCCGGCCATCCGCGCTTCCGGGAAGCCGTGGCGGGCGCGCGCCTGGTCAGGACGCGCAACGTCGATGCCGTGGCGCTCCTCGAGACCGGCAGGCTCGGCGAGCTCGCCGACCTCTGGCGCCTCGACATCGATCCTGCTTCGGTCTGCGCTGCCTATGGTCTGGCCCTGAAGGCGGCGGCGGGCAAGGTCTCGCGCGTCAACTCCAACTATATCGGCGCGGCGATCGATCTCGAGCGCCAGCTCGTCAACATCGAGTGGCTGGTTACCGCTCGTTGCGATCTCCGCGTCGCGCTGGGCGAGGTCGAGGCCAACGTCCGGACGGTCGCCGACTCCGCCCGCCTCACCGAATTCGCCGACAAGCTGGCGGCACTCGGCAAGCCGAGTTAGGTGAGGTCGATCTCGCCGCTCATCATCGGCACGCAACGGCCGCCGAGATAGGTTGCGACCACGTTGCCGCCCTTCTTCTCGGCCAAGGCCTCGAGAATCGACGGCCGGCCCATGTCGAAGCCCTGACCGATGGTCTTGGCGAGCGTGAGGTCGGCTTCGGGCCGATGGTGCGCCAGCACGCCGATCAGGGCCACGTTGGCGGCGCCCGTCGCCGGGTCCTCGGGGATGCCGTGCTCGGGCGCGAACATGCGGGTATGCACGTCGATCTTTCCGTCCTTCGCCTGCACGTAGAGATGGATGCCGACGATGCGGTCGCGCGGCAGGTCGCGGGCGAAGACTTCCGCGCGCGGTGCGGCGGCGCGCAACGCCTCGCGCGATTTCAGCTCGACGAACAGCAACGGGGCGCCGCACGAGGCCACGCGCGGGGGGTGCACGTCGAGCTTCAGGTCCCTGGGCTTGAGCCCGCAAGCCTGCGCCACGATGCCGGGGTCGATCTCCTCGCCGAAGGAGAGCGGCGCGGGGGCGGCGAGCCGCGTCGCCAGCACGACGCCGTTCTCGCGGCTTATGTCCATGTTCACCAGGCCGGCCTTCTCCTCGAACACCAGGCGGTCGCCGGTCACCGGCTTGCCGTAGCTCGTGCCGGCGCGTGCCAGCACGAAGGCGGTGCCGACATTGGGATGGCCGGCGAACGGCATCTCGGCCTTGGGCGTGAAGATGCGCACCTCGGCGGTATGGGCCGGGTCTTTGGGCGGCAGCACGAAGGTGGTCTCCGCCAGGTTGAACTCTGCGGCGATGGCCTGCATGCGCTCGGTCGAGAGGCCCTGAGCGTCGAGCACGACGGCCAGGGGATTGCCGCCGAACTGGCGGTCGGTGAAGACGTCCAACGTCACGAACTTATGTTTCATGTTTTCAAATCTGGCACACCCTGCCTAAGCTTCGGGCATGACGAATGCTAAAGCCTCCCCCAAGCCCTCCTACGACCATGGCGTGTCGGACAAGAAGCTGATCGGCGAGACGATCGGCGTCTTCTTCGACCGCACCGTCGAGACCCACCGCGACCGCGAGGCACTGGTCGTGCGCCATCAGAACGTGCGCTGGAGCTGGAGCGAGCTGGGGCGCCGTGTCGACGACCTCGCCGCCGGACTGCTGACCTTGGGGCTGGAGCGCGGCGACCGGGTCGGCATCTGGTCGCCCAACAACTCGGAATGGACGCTGGCGCAGTTCGCGACGGCCAAGGCGGGGCTGGTGCTGGTCAACGTCAACCCGGCCTACCGGCGGGCCGAGCTCGAGTACGCGATGAACAAGGTCGAGTGCAAGGCGCTGATCCTGGCGCCGGCGCTCAAGACCTCGAACTATCTCGAGATCGTCGAGGATCTCGTGAAGGCAAGGAAGCTGCCGCATCTCAAGCACGTCGTGCGGCTCGGCAGTGAGAAGACGCCGGGCATGCTGAACTTCGACGATGTCGCGACGGCCGGCGGCAATGCCGAGAAGGCCAGGCTTGCCGACCTCGGCCCGAAGCTGCAGTTCGACGATGCCATCAATATCCAGTTCACCTCGGGCACGACCGGCTTCCCCAAGGGCGCGACGCTCAGCCACCACAACATCCTGAACAACGGCTACTTCGTGGGCGAGGGGCTGAAGCTCACGCCGAAGGACCGGCTCTGCATTCCCGTGCCGCTTTACCATTGCTTCGGCATGGTGATGGGCAACCTCGGCTGCCTGACGCACGGCTCGACCATGGTCTATCCCGCCGAGGCGTTCGATCCCCTGGCGACCCTGCAGGCGATATCGGAAGAGCGCTGCACGGCGCTCTACGGCGTGCCGACCATGTTCATCGCCCAGCTCGATCATCCCGAGTTCGCGAAGTTCGATCTCAAGAGCCTGCGCACCGGCATCATGGCGGGCTCACCGTGCCCGATCGAGGTGATGAAGCGCGTGCAGAGCCAGATGAACATGGGCGAGGTCACCATCGCCTACGGCATGACCGAGACATCGCCCGTCTCCACCCAGTGCGCCACCGACGATCCGGTGGAGCGCCGCGTCTCGACCGTGGGCCAGGTGCTGCCGCACATCGAGATCAAGATCGTCGATGCCGAGGGCAAGGCGGTGCCGCGCGGCGAGACCGGCGAGTTCTGCACCCGCGGCTACTCGGTGATGAAGGGCTACTGGAACGACGAGGAAAAGACGCGGGAGGCCGTCGACGAAGCGGGCTGGATGCACACCGGCGACCTCGCGACCATGGACGAGCAGGGCTACGTCAACATCGTCGGCCGCCTGAAAGACATGGTGATCAGGGGCGGCGAGAACGTCTATCCGCGCGAGATCGAGGAGTTCCTCTACCGCCACCCCAAGGTGCAGGACGTGCAGGTGATCGGCGTGCCCGACCCCAAGTTCGGCGAGGAGGTCTGCGCCTGGATCAAGCTGCGCGACGGCCAGAGCGCCACACCCGACGAGATCCGCGAGTTCTGCAAGGGCCAGATCGCCCACTACAAGATCCCGCGATACATCGAGTTCGTGCCGGAGTTCCCCATGACCATCACCGGCAAGATCCAGAAGTTCGTCATGCGCGAGCAGACGATCAGCAAGCTCGGGCTCAAGGCGCAGAAGACGGCGTAGCCGTCACGACGGCCGGTTCGCCTTCAGGAACATCCTGACATGGCGGACCGCGAGCGGGATCTTGTCCGGCGTGTCCTTCCACGGATAGAGGCTGACCTGTGAGTTGGGCGACAGCATCGCCACTTCCATCGCAGTCTTGTAGGGATGCGGCGGGATGTCGTCGGGCAGGACGAGGATCGGCGTCGTGCAGCCCTTCACGAAGTCGCGGCTCACGGTGAACACGAAGTCGGCCCTCTTGGTGTACATGTTGGTGAGGAATTGGCTCACCTGGTCCATCGAGTATTCCGGCCGCTTCTTTACGAACTCCGGACCCCAGCCCTTCATGTTGTTGTCGTAGAACTGCGTCGGCATTTCGGGCCGGTGGCCGGAGGGCTGCGCCAGCACGGCCGCCACGACGCGATCGCCCGCCCGCCTGATCAGGTTCCAGATCAGCGGCTGGCCGATGCAGTAGCCCAGCACCATGAACCTGGCTGCGCCGAGATGTTCCATCAGGCCGATATGGTCGTCGGTGAAGGAGTCCCAGGTCCGCTCAATGTCCAGCGGCCCGGTCGACTGGCCGGCGTTGGCGTTGCGCAGGTCGGACGCAATGCAGCGGAAGCCGTCACCGGCGAACTCTTTCAGGGCGTTGAACGGGTGCGTCGCATCGAGGCCGGCGATCGTGGCGTTCAGGCCGCCGCCGGGAATGACCAGCAGGGGAAAGCCGCTGCCGGCTTCCTCATAGCGGATGCGGACATCGGCCTTTTCGTAGAATGGCAAGATTGTTCCTCCTGGTCGCGGCGTCATTGCCCCAGATTGGTCACGGCAGCGTACATACTGTTGTCGCCTGTTTCCCGGCGAATCGGCCAACCTGCGAAACAGGTGGGGCGATGACCGACATTCGAACTGAAAGCAAAGATCCCGAACCCGGCACGACGCCACCCGGCGGCACGCACCGCACCGCGCGTCAGCTCATGAGGGACCTCGACGGGCCCGGCGACGACCGCTTCAGGGAAGCGCTTGCCGATTCCGCGAGCGAGCTCGGCAAGCGGGCGACCCAGCAATCGGCAGCCGATCCGAAGGCGGCGGCCGAGGCGCGCCGCGCCGCGCTGCAGGCCTACGATCTCGCGCGCGCACGTCGCCAAAAGACGGTGCTGAGAGCCGCCGCGGCGGCCGTCGCCGTCGTGGCCATCGCCTCCCTGACCGTGTTCATCGCCCTGCCGGCGGATCGGCTGCCGCCGCGCGCGACGGCGAGCGTGGTGCGCCCGTCGCCCGCCGAAATCGTCGCTGTCGCGCCGACTCCGGCCGTGCAGGCCGCTCCTGCACCAGCCAGCGAGCCGGCGGCCGTACCGATCCGGTTGCAGCGCGACGAGGTGCGGGAAGTCCAGGCGAGACTCCGCGCCTTCGGCTTCAATCCCGGCCCGCCGGACGGCAGCGCGGGGCCGCTGACGCGAAGCGCCGTCGCACGCTATCAGCAGAGCCGCGGGCAGCCGCAGACTGGCGCGGCCGATCGCGACTTCCTGGAGCAGCTTCGCCAGGATCCCGCTCCCCCGGTTGTCGTTCCGCAGGTCGCACAGGGCGCCGCGCCGCCCGGCCCATCGCGCCCGGGCGGCTCCTCCGGGACGGGGCCGTCCGATCCGTTCGAGCCGCTGCGCGTCGCGGCGCGGGATATCGAGCGGTGGTTCCAGTCGATCGGCCGCTAGCCCAGCAGCCGCTTCACCACGTCCATCTGGATCTCGGCCGCCTCGACCATCTCGGCAATCGGCACGCTCTCGTTGGCGGCGTGGCCCTGCGCGCCCGAGCCCGGGCCGAAGTTGATGATCTCGATGCCGTCGTCGGCGTAGTAGCGGCCGTCGCTCACGCCGGTGGCGTTGAGGAACTTCACCTTGCGGCCGGTCTGCTTCTTCACCGCGGCCTCGAAGGCACCGACTGCCGCGCCGTTCTCGGGCGCGAAGAAGCCGTTGGTGCCGGTCAGGAACTCGACCTTGTACTGGCTCCTCGGCTCGCCGACGCCGTCGATCACCTGCTTCAGCGCCTTGAAGGCATCCTTTACCTTTTCGTCGGGCAGCAGGCGGCGGTCGATCTCGACCGTGCAGGCCGAGGGCACGACATTGGTGTTGTGGCCGCCGTGGAACATGCCGATGTTTACCGTCGACTTCATCGCGCCCGAAATCCGCTTGGCCAGCGCCTTGTCGTAGTAGGAGCTGAGCGCGCCCACGAGGCGCATCATGCGCAGGATGGCATTGTCGCCCGCCGCCGGATTGCCGGCATGCGCTGCGCGGCCCCTGGTGGTGATCTTCGCCCACATCACGCCGCGCTCCGCGACGATCAAATTGTTCTCGGTCTGCGCGCCCAGGATCAGCGCGTCGGGCCGCACCTTGCCGCTCTTGCGTAAGAATTCCATGCCGTCGGGCCCGAGATTCTCCTCGTCGGCCACGAAGGTGAAGATGAGCTCGCCCTTGGCGGGGCCGCCGCGCCGCGCGATCTCCTCGGCCAGCCAGATCTGCACGGCCATGCTGCCCTTGCAGTTGCCGGCGCCGAGCCCGTAGACGAGGCCGCCCTTCACCAGCGCCTTGTACGGGTCGCTCTTCCAGTTGGCGCGCTCGCCGACGCCCACCGTGTCGACATGGGCGTTGAAGGCGATGACGGGGCCTTTGCCTTTGCCCTTCATGCGCGCCACGACATTGTCGACGCCCTTGGTCCTGGTCGCGATCTCGACCTTGTAGCCGGCTTTCTTCAGGCGCCTGGCCGTGTAGGTGCAGATCTCGACCGAGGTGCCGGGCGGGTAGGGGCTCGGCAGCGCGATCAGGTCCGACAGGATCGCCACGAGCTCGGACTGCATCTTCTTCGACATCAATGATTCCTTCAGCGGTTGGCCAACTCGGTCAGCACCTCGACCAGCACTTTGGTGCCGGCGGCGAGGTCCGAGGGGGCGGCATTCTCGATCTCGTTGTGGCTGATGCCGCGCTCGCAGGGCACGAAGATCATGCCGGTGGGGCAGAGGCGGGCGATGTGCATGGCGTCGTGGCCGGCGCCCGACGGCATGTCCATGTTGGAGAGTTTCAGCGCATTGGCCCTGGTGCGCACGAGATCGATCACCGTGGGATCGAAGGCCGTCGGTGCCACGCAGGTGATGCGCTCGATCCCGGCCGAGCAGGGCGCCACCCCGGTCGCCACGATCTCCCTGAGCTTCTGCTCGTGCGCTTCCAGCACGGCGTCCGAAGGATGGCGCATGTCGATGGTGAAGGTCGTGCGGCCCGGCACCGTGTTGGGCGAGCCGGGGCCCACGTCGACGCGGCCGATGGTGAAGCGCAGCGTGTCGTCCTTGTCGGTCGTGGCCTCGTACATCGCCTGGGCGATGCGGAGCGCCGCGGCAAAGGCGTCCTTGCGGGCGGCGCGCGGCGTCGTGCCGGCATGCGCCTCCTCGCCCATCGTCTCGACGATGTAGCGGCGGCTGCCCTGGATCGCGGTCACCACGCCGATCGTCTTCTTCTCGTTCTCCAGCCGCGGGCCCTGCTCGATATGGGCCTCGACATAGAAGTCGAGCGCGAAGCCCGGTTTGCCCTCGCGCATCGGCGCCGGCGCGGCACGGAGCGTCTCGGCCAGCGCGTCCTTCAGCACGACGCCCTTCCAGTCCTTCACCTCGAGCATGTCCTCGAGCCTGTTGTGGCCCGCGAACACCGCCGAGCCCATGGCGCCGGGCTGGAAGCGCGACCCTTCCTCGTTGGTCCAGGCGACGGCCACGACGGGCCGCCTGGTCCTGACGCCGGCATCCTCGAGCGCCTCCAGTGCCTCGAAGGCCGCCAGCACGCCGTACATGCCGTCGAAGCGGCCGCCGGTCGGCTGGCTGTCCATGTGCGAGCCGCTGAGCACGGGCCGCGCCGCAGGCTCGCTGCCCTCGCGGCGCACGAACAGGTTGCCGATCGCATCGGTCGAGACCGCAAAGCCGCGCGCCTTCGCCCACGCTGCAAGCAGGTTCCGTGCCGCCGCGTCCTCGGGCGACAGCGCCTGCCGGTTGACGCCGCCCCTGGGTGTCCCGCCCAGCCTCGCCATGTCGACGTGCCGCTGCCACAGCCGGTCTTCGCGGACCGCGTCTGCCGCACTCATGCTGCCTCCTCAAGCTTGTCGCGCGAGCTATAGCCGCGCCATAGTCGGGCTTCAATCGTCGGCGTTCTCCCGGGGTCTCCATGCACAATCATCTCGAGCGCAACCTGATCGGCTACGGCCCCAACCCGCCGGACGCCCAGTGGCCGGGCGACGCCCGCATCGCCGTGAGTTTCGTGCTGAACTACGAGGAGGGCGGCGAGAACACGATCCTGAACGGCGACCCGGCCTCCGAGGTCTTCCTGACCGAGACGCCGGGCGGCACGCCGGTCGTGGGCGGCCGCGATCTGTCGACCGAATCGATGTACGAGTACGGCAGCCGGGCCGGCTTCTGGCGCATCCTGCGCCTCTTCCAGGAGCGCAACATGCGCTTCACCTCGTGGGCGATCGGCCGGGCGCTGGAGCTCAACCCCGCCGCCGGCAGGGCGATGGCCGAGGCCGGCCACGAGGTCGCGAGCCACGGCTGGCGCTGGATCAACTACAAGGATTTCACGCTCGAGCAGGAGCTCGACCACATGAGGAAGACGGTGAAGGTGATCAGGCAGACCGCGGGCCGCGCCCCGGTCGGCTGGTACACCGGCCGCTTCGGCATGCACACGCTGGAGGCCGTCATCAGGCACGGCGGCTTCCTCTATTCGAGCGACTCCTACGCCGACGATCTGCCCTACTGGGTGAAGGTCGGCCGCACGCCGCACCTCATCATCCCTTACACGCTCGAAGTGAACGATATGAAGTTCGGCGTGCCGCCCGGCTTCACCGCGGGCGACGGCTGGCTGCAGGCGATGAAGGACAGTTTCGACGTTCTCTACGCCGAGGGTTCGCGCGCGCCGAAGATGATGTCGATCGGACTGCACTGCCGCCTCGCCGGCCGGCCGAGCCGTGCCGCGACGCTCGCGCGCTTCCTCGACTATGTCGCGTCGAAGCCCAGGGTCTGGGTGGCCACGCGCGAGGAGATCGCGCGGCACTGGATCAAGGTCCATCCCGCCGCCTCGTCCTGAGGCGCGTTCGCCGGCCGGCTGCGGCGCGAAGGTTCACGACGCGTTCCTGCTTCGACCATGCGGCATCTCCATCGGCGGGGTGCGGACCCGGGGTTTACCGCGCCTGTCGAATCATGGGATCAATGGCTGATTGTGACTGCCTTCCGCCTCGCCGCCCTTCCGCTCCTGCTCGCTGCCGCTTTGGGCCTGCCGGGATGCGAGAAGCCCAAGCCTCAGACGGCCGCCGTCGATCCGGCGTTTCTGGAGCGCGAGCAGGAATTCAACGACCGCAAGGAAAGCCTGCTGCAGCAGCTTGCGACCTGCGAGAGCGGATCGTGGGGCCCTGCGCCCAAGCCGATCTACGGCGGCCGGGGCGCCTTTCTCGGCCGCTTCCAGTTCACCGTGCGCACCTTCATGACCTACTGGCGCAAGCGCGACGGTTCGGTGCTCACCGCCAAGGAAGCGGCCGATTACGCGCATGACTACTACAAGTCCGCCAACCTCGCCTGGTACATGATCTACGACCTGAACGAGCCGTGGCACTGGCCGCTGTGCTCGCGCAAGCTCGGCATTCCCAACCAGATCAAGTCGATCCGCGCGATCGCTCCCGTCTAGATCAGCGCAGCTCGCGGCAGAATTCCTGGATGCGGCGGCAGCCTTCGCGCAGGCTCGCCACGTCGGTGGCGTAGGACAGGCGGAAGTAGGGGCTCATGCCGTAGGCCGCGCCCTGCACGACGGCGACGTGCTTCTCTTCCAGCAGCGCCGTCACGAAGCTCGTGTCGGTGTCGATCGTGCGGCCGCCTCTGGTGGTCTTGCCGATGCAGCCCGCGATGTTGGGGAACACGTAGAACGCACCCTCGGGCTTGTGGCAGGTGAGGCCGGGCGCCGCGCGCAGCATCGCCACGACCTCATCGCGCCGCTTCTGGTAGTCGGCCGCGCGCTCCTTCAGGAGATCCTGCGGCCCGTCGAGCGCCGCCGTCGCCGCCGCCTGGCTGATGGTCGAGATGCCCGAGCCGATCTGGCCCTGCATGTTGGACATGGCGGCGATCAGCGGCTTCGGTCCGCCGGCGAAGCCGACGCGCCAGCCGGTCATGGCATAGGCCTTCGAGGCACCGTTCACCGTCAGCGTGCGCTCCCTGAGCTTCGGCTCGACCTCGGCGACGGTGCAGAAGCCGAAATCGTCGTAGATCAGGTGTTCGTAGACGTCGTCGGCCATCACCATCACGTGCGGATGGCCGAGCAGCACGTCGGCGATCTCGCGCATCTCGGCGCGCGAGCACACCGCGCCCGTCGGATTGTTGGGGAAGTTCAGCACCACCCATTTGGTGCGCGGCGTGATGGCGGCCTCGAGGTCGGCGGCGCGCAGCTTGAACTGGTTGTTCTCGGGACACGACACGAACACCGGCCTTGCGTCGGCGACCGTCGCCTGGTCGGCGTAGGAGATCCAGCCCGGCGCCGGGATGATCACCTCGTCACCCGGGTTCACGCTCGCCATCAGCGCGTCGTACATGATCTGCTTGCTGCCGTTGGAGACCATGATCTCGTCGAGCGCATAGTCGAGGTTGTTGTCGCGCCTGAACTTGCGCTGGATCGCCTCCTTGAGCGGCCTGACGCCGTCCTGCGGCGGATATTTGGTGTCGCCGGCAAGCGCTGCTTTGTAGGCCGCCTCGATGGCATGACGCGGCGTCGGGAAATCGGGCTCGCCCGACGAGAGGCCCACGATCTTGACGCCCTGCGCCCTCAGCTCGCGCACCTTGCGGGTCATGGCGGCCGAGGCCGAGACCTTGACGTTCCTGAGACGCTCCGCGACTTCGAACATTTCCCCTGACCCCTATTTCTTCCCGCGTATCGTAAGCGCAATGCCGCCCAGTATGGCCGTCGAGGCGAGCACCAGCCGCCACGTGATCGGCTCGGCGAGTAGCACCGCCCCGGCCACCGCCGCAATGGCCGGCACGGAGAGCTGGATCGTCGCCGCCGTCGTCGCCGCGAGCATGGGCAGGGCTGCGTACCACAGCACATAGCCCAGGCCCGACGTCACGGCGCCCGAGATCACGGCATAGATGACGCCCACCAAATCGGGCGCCGGATCGGGGCTCGCCATGCCGGCGGTCGCGAGGCTGAGCGCCGCGGCAAAGGGGATCGTGCGCACGAAATTGCCGCCGGTGGCGGCGATCGGCTCGCCGGCGCCGCGGCCCAGCAGCGAATAGACGCCCCACGCCGCGCCGGCCGCCAGCATCATCGCCGCCTCGCCGGGCGCGGGGGCCGAGAGGCCGGGCAGCAGCAGCCAGACCAGACCGCCGATCGCCGCCAGCACGCCCACCAGCCGCAGCCCGCGCAGTCTTTCTCCGGAGAACAGGCCCCAGGCCATCATGGTGAGCTGCACGCCGCCGAACAGCAGCAGCGCGCCGGTCGCGGCCGTAAGGTCGCGGTAGGCGAAGGAGAAGAACACCGCGTAGGCGAACAGCATGGCGGCCATCGGCCAGCTTCCCGCCGCCGTCGGCCGCTGCCCGCGCGTGCGCAGCAGCAGCGCCAGCACCAGCGCGCCGGAGGCGAGCCGGATCGACGTGAAGCTCGCCGCGTCGATCGCCGTGTCGCGCAGCGCCACGCGGCAGAGCAGCGAATTGCTGGCGAAGGCCAGCATCGCGAGCGTCGTCAGGAGGGCGGTGCGCGCCGCTCCGGTGGGAGCGGTCACGTCAGGCGGCCAGTCCGTAGAGCTTCATCGCATTGTCGCGCGTCACCTTGCGGCGCACGTCGGGCGAGACGCCCGCGAGCTCCCGGTCGAGGAAGTCGCGGCTGTCGGGCCAGATGCCGTCGGGGTGCGGGTAGTCCGAGCCCCACATGACATTGTCCTCGCCGAGGTGACGGAGCAGCTCGATGCCGACCGGATCGGTCTGGTAGGTCGCATAGAACTGCCGGTGCCAGTAGTCCGACGGCTTCATCTTGAGGTCGAGGTCCTTGAACTGGTCTTCCCATTCGAGGTCCATGTGCTGCAGCACGTAGGGGATCCAGCCGAGCCCGGCCTCGCCGATCACGATCTTGAGGTTGGGATAGCGCGCCGGGGCGCCGGAGTAGATCAGGCCCATCAGCATGGTGCTCATGTGCATCTGGAAGCCGGTGATGTGCACGGCGAAGATGCGGCGCTGAATTTCGGGCGTGAACTTCGTGACGTCGGGCGAGCGGCCGCCGATCGTGTGGAAGTGCAGCGGAATGCCGGTCTCGTGGCCGAACTTCCACAGCGGCTCCCAGAACGGGTCCCACAGCGGCGTCATGTCGGGACGGTTGGCGATGTCGAGGCCCTTCACGCCACGTTTGGCGCAGCGCATCGCCTCGGCGACCGACTCTTCCATGTCGTAGTTGGGGATGTTGGCGAGGCCGACCAGGCGATCGGGGGCGCGGCTGCAGAAATCGTGCAGCCAGTCGTTGTAGATGCGCAGCATTTCCAGCGCGGCTTCCGGGTCGTTCAGGCGGCCGCTCGACCCCAGCACGCCGTACAGCACCTCGGCCTGCACGCCGTCGCGGTCCTGGTCCTTCAGCCGATGGTCGACCTCGGTCAGGCGGCGGATGCCCTTCTTGCCGTCCTCATAGAGGCCGGTCGAGGCCATGCGGTCGGAACGATGGATCACGCCCGGCACGTATTCGCGCCCCGCCGAGCCCATGCCGTTCACCAGCCCGAACTTCGCGCCCTTGAGGCTCGTCCACTCCGGACCCTTCGGCCCGTCGACGACGTGGGGCATGCGCTCCTTCAGGGCGGCGGAGGCGTTCTTCGTGAACAGATCCGGCGGCAGCCAGATCAGGTCGATGTGTCCATCCGCCGAGATCACGTCGTACTTCATCGCGCGTTCCTCCGGAGCGCGATCATCCTCCCCGCCGGCCCGCCGTGCCAGCCCCCGCAAACCGTTCCGCGAAAGACGCCGGCCGTGCCAGGATGTGCCGGGCGAGGCCCGCCACCTCGCGCACCGCGAGGGTGGCGGGCCGGTGCGTGCCGACGGCGAGCCACGTCGCCTGCTCGAGGGCCGGCTTGACGATGCGCGCGGCGGCGAAGCCCGCGCCGCGCATCTCGCGTTCGACGAACGGTCGCGGGAACACCGAGCACAGGCCACATTGCTCGATCGCGTGCCGGAGGATGCCGGACGAGCTGCCCTCGAGCACGACGTTGAGCGAGATGCCGACGCGCTGGGCGATCTCGCTCATCACCGTCGTCAGCCCGTTGGGCCGCAGCGGGCCGCACAGCGCGACGTCCGCCAGCGCGCGGAAGGCGATCTCGCGGCCGCGCAGCGCCGCATGCCCCTTCGGCCCGACCAGCATCATCTCGCTGCGCGACACCCGCTCGGCACCGCGCACCGCGCCCGTCCGGTAGCGGTTGAACACCGCGACCTGGACCTGGCCGCTCGCCAGCCAGGTTTCGATCTGGCCGCTGTAGGCCTCGTGGACCCGGAGGCGGATGCGCGGATAGCGCTTCAGCACGAGGTCGGTGAGCTGCGTCACCAGCGGCTGCGACCAGCCCGGCACGATGCCGAGGTCGACCGTGCCCGAGGGACTGCGCCGTTCGCCGCGCGCGTCCGCCGCGAGCTGCTCGCTCTCGGCCACCACGACGCGGGCGCGCGCCAGCAGCGACTGGCCGAACGCCGACAGGGTGGCGCCGCGCCCGGTGCGGTGGAACAGGCGGCCGCCGAGGTCGCCCTCCAGGGTCGAGATCTGCCGGCTCAGCACTGACTGCGCCACGCCGAGCGCCGCCGCGGCCCGGGTGAAGCTGCCGTGGTCGGCGACGCTGCAGAACGCCCGTACGCTCTTGAGGTCCATCGTGGTCTTCCCGTCGTGCCATCCGTTTTCGGCAATACTAGTTTCTAGCATTTGACTGTTTTGCATGCCACGCCGCCGGCCTAGCTTCGGGGCCGGGAGAAAAGGCGGCATGAGCCGCCGCAGGTGAACCGGCCATGACGGACAAGGCGACGGGCCCGCTCGGGGGCCCCGGACAGGCAGGCCCGCTCGGCGGCCTCAAGGTGATCGACATCTCGACCGTGGTCGCGGGCCCCTTCGCCGCCGGCCTGATGGGCGATTACGGCGCCGAGATCGTCAAGGTCGAGATGCCGGGAGCGGGCGATTCGCTGCGCGCGCTGGCGCCGCACAAGGACGGCGTGCCGCTGTGGTGGAAGGTCACCAATCGCAACAAGAAGGGCGTGACGCTCGATCTGCGGCGCGCCGAGGGCCGCGACCTGTTCGCCAAGCTGCTCGCCGATGCCGACGTCCTGGTCGAGAATTTCCGGCCGGGCACGCTCGACGGCTGGGGCATCACGCGCGACTGGCTGCACGGCCTCAATCCGCGGCTCACCATCCTGCGCGTCACCGGCTTCGGCCAGGACGGCCCCTATGCCGGCCGGCCGGGCTTTGCCCGCATCTTCGAGGCGATGAGCGGCTTCACCCAGATCTGCGGTGAGGAGGAGGGGCGGCCGCTGCACCTCGGCTATCCGATCTCCGATGCCGTGGCCGGGCTGTTCGGCGCCCTCGGCGTGCTGGCCGCGCTGCACGAGCTTGCCCGCGACCCCGGCCGGCGCGGCCAGGAGATCGACTGCTCGGCCACCGAGGCGATGCTGCGGACCCTGGAATTCCTCGCCATCGAGTACGACCAGCTCGGCGCGGTGCGCACGCGCTCCGGCAACCGCAGCCAGTACGCCGCGCCGGGCAACGTCTACCGGACCGCCGACGGCAAGTGGGCGTCGATCGCGGCATCGACGCAGAGCATCTTCCTGCGGCTCTGCGCGGCGCTCGACCTGCGGCACCTGCCCGACGACCCGCGCTTCGCCACCAACCCGGCGCGCGTGAGGAACCACCGCGCGCTCGACGACATCGTCGGCGCCGCCATCGGCGGGCTCACGCTCGCCGGACTCGGCGAAACCTTGGCGCGTCACGAGGTCGGCTTCTCGCCGATCTACGACATCGCCGACGTGTTCGACGATCCGCAGTTCCGGGCGCGCGAGGCGATCGTCAGCGTGCCCGACGGCGAGCTGGGTCCGGTGCGCATGCAGGGCGTGGTGCCACGCTTCTCGCGGACGCCCGGTCGGGTGCGCCACGCCGGGCCGGCGGTCGGCCAGCACAACGAGGAAGTCTATGGCGGCCTGGGCCTGTCCGCGGCGGAGATCGCGGCCCTCAGGGCACGCAAGGTCATCTAGGCCAGATCATGAAGGGAGGATCATCATGCTGAGACGCCACTTCGCGGCGCTGTCGCTCGCGGCCCTCGTACCGTTGCCGGCGGCGGCGCAGGGCAAGGTTTCGAAGATCGTGATCGGCTTCCCGGCCGGCCAGGGCATCGACCTCGTCTCGCGCATCGTCGCCGATGCGTTGAAGGCGGAGCTCGGCGAGACCTTCATCGTCGAGAACAAGCCCGGCCAGGGCGGCAGCATCGCGCTGGGCCAGGTGGCGCGCGCGACGCCGGACGGTTCGACGGTGCTGATCTCGGCGATGGCGGCGCTGGTGATGGCGCCGCATCTCTACAGGAACGTGACCTACGACACGCTGAAGAGCTTCCAGCCGGTCGGCCGGGTCGGCGATCTTCCGCTCGCCCTGGTCGTCAACCCGTCCCTGCCGGTGAAGACGCTGCCGGAGCTGATCGCCTACGCCAAGGCCAATCCCGACAAGCTCTCGCATTCCTCGTCCGGCAACAGCACGGTGAGCCACATCGCCATGGAGGAGCTGAAGCGCGCGGCCGGCATCAAGATCCTGCACGTGCCCTACCAGGGTAGCGCCGCGGCGATGAACGACCTGATCGCCGGCAACGTCCAGGTGGCGCTCGACACCGTCGCGGTCACGCGACCGCACGTCGAGGCCGGCCGCCTGCGCGTGATCGCGATCGGCAGCCTCGAACGCCTGCCCTTCTTCCCCGGCGTGCCGACCATCGCCGAGCAGGGCTTCCCGGGCTTCGAGGCCAACGCCTGGCTGGGCATGCTGCTGCCCGCCGGCACGCCGCGCGAGACCGTCGCGCGGCTCGAGGCGGCGCTCGCCCGCATCGTGCGCGCGCCGCAGACCCAGGAGAAGTTCGCCCGCATCGGCACGCTGCCCAAGGCCAGCACGACGCCCGAGTTCGCGGCCTTCCTCGCCGCCGAATACAAGCGCTGGGGCGAAGCCATCGCCCGCTCCGGCATCAAGGCCGACTGAAGGCCGGGCTTCGCCCGGCCAACTAGCGACAGGACATTGCGCAGCAATGTCCGAGAGCGTCGCGAGGTGTCGCCCCCAGTCGCAGTAGCGACAGGCCGCGACACGGGACGTGGCCGCCTTCCGACTCATGCCCTCTTTCATGCTCCTCTCCCCCAACTCGTTGGGGGAGAGGTGGGGTGAGGGGGTGACTCACTGCGACGTGCGCCGGCTTCATCTTGATCTGACCCCTCACCCAACCTCTCCCCAAGGGGGAGAGGAGCTTGAAAAAGGGGCCGCGGCAGGGGCGGGGACGAACGGCGCCGGCGCGTCGTACAATGCACATCGTGCGGTCCGTCCTCGCTCTCTTCGCCCTCGCGGCGTTGTCCCTCTTGCCCGGGTGCTCGTTCTACATGGCCGAGCCCAGGCTGCCGAAGACCGAGCTGCGCGCGCACCTCTACGGCGCGAGCGAGGTGCCGCCGACCGACAGCCGGGGCACCGGCTGGTTCGAGGCGGTCTACCGGCCCTCGACGAAGGTGCTGGAATATCGCCTGAACCTCGTGGGCCTGAGCGGTCCCGTGACGATGGCCTACCTGCACGGCCCGGCGCAGGCCGGCCGGAACGCCCAACAGGTCGCGCCGATCAACGTGCCGTTCTACGCCGACCGCTCGACCATCGACGACGGTGTGACCTTGACGGCCGACCAGGCCGCCGAGGTGCTGGCCGGTCTCTGGTACGTCAACGTGATGACCGAGAAGTATCCCGACGGCGAGATCCGCGGGCAGATCGTGAAGCGCTGATGTCCTACCCGGAAATGAAAGGGAAAGTGGCGCTCGTCACCGGCGGCAGCAGCGGCATCGGCCTGGCGACCGTCGCCGCTTTCGCGCGCGAGGGCGCCACGGTGATCCTGGCCAGCCGCAGCGAGAGCCGGGCGAAGAACGCGCTCAAGACCATTAAGGGCGCCGAGCGCGAGAACGTGTCGTGGATTGCCTGCGACGTCTCCAAGGGCAAGGATGTCGCCAGGCTCTGCGCCACGATCGCGAAGACGCACGGCCGCCTCGATTATGCATTCAACAATGGCGGCAGCGGCGGCTATGTCGGCCCGGTGGCAATGGGCAACGAGGCCGGCTGGCGCAAGACGATGGACGGCTATCTCACCTCGGCCTTTCTCTGCCTGCGCCACCAAATCCCGCTGATGCTGGAGCAGGGCCATGGCGTGATCGTCAACAACGCCTCGGTGGATGGGCTGCGCGGCTATCCGTTCCCCGGTGGCGCGGCCTACTCCGCCGCCAAGCACGGCGTGATCGGTCTGACGCGGAGCGCGGCGCTGGAAAATGCCAAGTCGGGCTTGCGCATCGGCGCGATCTGTCCGGGCTGGGTCGACACGCCCGCGATCACCCGATACCTGAAGGATCCGAAGCTGAAGGCTGAAATCCTGCGCCAGACACCGCGCGGCAAGATCGCCTCCGCCGACGAGATCGCGGCGAGCGTGCTCTGGCTCTGCTCCGACGGTGCGTCCTATGTGATCGGCAGTCCGTTGGTCGTCGACGGCGGCTACATGGCCTGACGCCCAGAACGCGTCCAGGTCAAATCAAGCAACAGTCGCTCGTCCCACGGAGGCTCGCGATAAAGACATTGAATCGCGCGGCAACCTTCTTTCGGACGGGGCAGGTAGTCGAACTTCAGATCCCAACCGATCCACTCGCAGAGGCCGCGGCCCCTGAGCCACGGCAACTCCTCGGTGAAGAACGTCACGCACTGGCGATAGCCCTGTGCTCGCTTCGGAAAACGTAGCGATGTGTAGCTGCTCAAACATGATTGCGGAGCCACCTCACGAGTTCGTCGAAGCGGAACGTCCCGCTGTCGTGAAGGTTCGAGATGAAGAAGTGGGTCTCGTCGGCCGTCGCCTTCAAGTCGACGCCGTTGACGGCGAGGAACGTGAAGGTGGCGGCAAACGCCGTCCGTTTGTTGCCGTCGATGAACGCATGGCTCTGCGACAAGCTCTCCCACAACGCAGCCGCCTCTTCGATCACGTCGGCGTAGTAGCCCGTCTGCGGTCGAAACAAGGCGGCCTCGAGGAGGCCGGCATCGCGCAGGCCGTGCGATCCTCCGTACCGGTCTATCTGGTCGGCATGAATGGCGAGGACGTCGACTACGGTAAGGTAGTCGGTCACTCTGCCAGCTTCTTGTAGAGTTCCGCGTATCGCGCGTGGCTGCGCTGATACGCTTCCATCACATGCGGGCGCGGCCGTCCCAGGCGCCGCTTCTCGATGAGGTCGGTCAGGGCTTCGTCGACCAGAGCCTGGAGCTGACGACCTTCCTTTTCGGCGAGGCGTCGTATCGCCGCCAGCGTCTTGGCGTTGACCTGGGTCGCGAACTTCTCACGGGTGGCAGCCATGGTGTCTCTCCTTGTCATTTCGTATCATGAAATATCATGACAAATCAAGAAAGAGCTTCCGAACCGCGAGTCTCCGGCGCGTTGACATGCGCCTTGAGCGCGCAAGATGCGCACGGCCCCGAAGAAATCAATCGAACCTGAATTTCCAACCGAGCCACGCGCACAGGCCGCGGCCCATCACGTCCTCGAGGTCGCGGCCCGTGAGCCACGGCAGCTCCTCGGTGAAGAACGTCACGCACTGGCGGTAGCTGCATGGCATACGGGTGATGTCGGTGCCCCAGAAGAAGCGCTTGGGCCCGAACGCGTCGAAGATGCGGTGCAGCCCGTCCTGGATGTTGCGGAACGGATAGCCCCTGGTCGAGTAGTGCGGCGCGCCGGTCGCCTTCACCGCGACGTTGGGCAGCTTCGCCAGCGCCACCAGCTTGTCGATGTGGATGAAGGCCTCCTCGTCCTGGCCGTGACGGTTGAGGCCGCAATGGTCGACCATCATCTTGAGGTTGGGATGCCGCTCGGCGATGGCGCGAAACTTGTCGGGGAAGATGCCGCCCATGGTCGAGACCGGGATGCCTTCCTTCTCGGCGGCCGGCCACACCCAGTCGAGCAGCCCGTCGTCGAGCCACTTCTGCTCCGCCGCCGACAGCAGCGACCAGCGCAGGCCCAGCATCCCGGGCTGGTTGCGCCAGCCGACGATGCGCTGGCGGCTCTCGGGGGCCTGCAGCGGGAACTGGCCCATGACGGCGAAGCGGTCGGGGTATTTCTTGGCCGCGTCGAGCGCGAGCTGGTTGGAGTCGGGATCCCAGGAGTAGGGCGGATGGATCAGCGCGGCCGCAACGCCGGCCTCGTCCATCTCCTTCAGCGCCTGCTCGGCCGTGAATTTCTCGACCTTGCGGTGCAGGCCGGACGGCGGCGTCACGGTCTGCCCCCAGATATGGATCTGCGCGTCGACGATCTTCATCTTTCTTCCTTTTTCTGCGCTGGCGCCTGTGAAGGCGCCTAATTCGGTGTCGGCGCGGCGGGATCGAGCAGCTTCTCGCGCTTCAGCTCGCTCCACAGCTCGGCGGGGATCTTCGCGCCCCTGCGCTCGACGTTCTGCTTCACCTCCGCAGTGCTCAACGCGCCCGGGATGACGGCGCAGAAGGCCGGATGGAACAGCGGGAACTGCATCGCCGCGGCGCCCAGCTCGACGCCGTGCCGTTGGCACACCGCCTCGATCTTCTGCGCCTTGTCGATCAGATGCTGGGGCGCCGCCACATAGTCGTGCGTGGCGCCGGGCTTCACGCCGCCGGTCAGGATGCCGGAATTGTACGGCCCGCCCAGGATCACCGAGACGTTGCGCTTCTGGCACTCCGGCAGGAACTCCTCGAGCGCGCCCTGCTCCAGCAGCGTGTAGCGGCCGGCCAGCAGCATGCAGTCGAAGTCGCCCGCCCGGATGAAGCGGGTGCTGGTGTCGCTCTCGTTGATGCCGACACCGATCGCGGAGATCACACCCGCCTTGCGCAGCTCGTCGAGGGCGCGGAAGCCGCCGTCCATCACCGTCCTGAAGCGCTCGTCGAGGATCGCGCGGTCCCTGATCGTCCAGAAATCGACGTCGTGGATCAGCGCGATGTCGATCCGGTCGAGGCCGAGCCGCAGGTGCGAGTGCTCCAGCGAGCGCATGACGCCGTCGTAGCTGTAGTCGAACCGCGGCACGAAGCCCGGCAGGCCGTTCTCGCGGAACTCCTTCGGCAGCGCCTCGCCGGGCTTGCGCACGTGCAGGATGCGGCCGATCTTGGTCGAGAGCACGTAGCTGTCGCGCGGCTTCTCGCGCAACGCCGCGCCCATGCGCAGCTCGCTGCGGCCGTAGCCGTAGAACGGCGAGGTGTCGAAATAGCGGATGCCGGCCTCGTAGGCCGCGTTCGTGAGGCCTGTGGCCTCGGCGTCGGAGATGGTGGCGCGAAAGCCGCCCATCGGCGCGCCGCCCAGCCCGATCTCGGTGACCTCCAGCTTCGTCCGTCCGACCTTGCGGCGCTTCAGCGTCGTCATGTTCGTTTCCTCCGGAGAGGGGGAAAGAGTACGAATTGGCTCCGCGCAAGGCCACAGGAGACCACATGGGCGAAGATCGACTCGTTCTGCACGGCAGTTTCACGTCGAGCTCGAGCTACAAGCCGATGCTGTTCCTGGCGCTCGCCGGCCTGCCGTTCTCGTTCCGCACGGTCAACCTGAAGAACGGCGTGCAGAAGGAGGCGGCGCACCTCGCGATCAACCGCTACGGCCAGGTGCCGGTGCTGCAGCATCGCGGGCTCGTGCTCGTGATGTCGAACGTCATCCTCGACTATCTCGCGCGCACCACCGGCCATTTCGAGCCGAAGACGGAGCAGCTTCGCTGGCAGGCGCGCGAGTGGCTCGCCTGGGAGAACGACGCCATCGTCAACGTGGCCCGCGTCCGCCACTTCGCGCGCTTCCGGCCCGACGTGTCGCAGGAGATCGTGGGCTGGTTCCGGCCGCCCGCCGAGGCCGCGCTCGACTTCGCCGACAGGGCGCTGCAGGGCCGCGAGTGGCTGGTGGGCGATGCCTGCTCGATCGCCGACATCGGCTGCTGGGGCCGCATGGTGTTCGCCCATGAGGGCGGGCTGTCGATCGACCAAAGGCCGAACCTCGCCGCCTGGCGGGGGCGGCTGATGGCGCTGCCGGGCTTCGCGCTGCCCTACGATTTGATCCCGAAGAAGGACGCGGAGATCGCGGGGCGCGGCTAGGCCGCCAGCTGCGCGGCCGTCGGGCCTTCGCTCATGGTCGTGGTGCGGCGCATGTCGCGCACGACGTTGAGGTCGTCGAACCGGCGCACGCGGTGCATCGTCGTGCGGTTGTCCCAGATCACGAGGTCGTGCTGCGTCCAGCGGTGGACGTAGACGAATTCCGGCTGCGTGGCGTGCTCCATCAGGTCGTCGATGAAGGCCATCGCCTCGGGCCGCGGCCAGCCGACGATGGCGCCGATATGCGCCGACAGGAGCAGGGACTTCCGCCCCGTCACCGGATGCGTGCGCACAAGCCGGTGCCGCACCGGGGCCATGCGAATGCGTTCCTCGTCGGTGAAGTCGGTAAAGCCGAGCCGGCCGCGCGAATGGATCAGCGAATGCTCGCAGACCAGGTCCTCGATCTCAGTCCTGGTCGCCGCATCGAGCGCGTCGTAGGCCGCGCGCATGTCGGCGAACTCGGTGTTGCCGCCGTCACGCGTCACGATGCGGCCGGAGAGCAGCGAGTAGCGCGCCGGGATCACGCGGAACGTGGCGTCGGCATGCCAGAGGCGGTTGCCGAGTGCGGCCATGCGGCGGCGGTCGTCGCGCTTCAGGCGCTCGTTGTTTCTGTCGAGGTTGGAGACGTCGGCGAACGACGCCCCCAGCCGCAGGGTCGTGGCCGTGAGCGTCGTGTTGGCGCCCTCCTGCAGCGGCCCGAAATTGCGCGTGAAGGCGAGCTGCTGCTCGTCGGTGAGGTCCTGGCCGGGCAGCACCAGCACGGCATGCCTGTCCATCGCCGCCTCGATCGCCGCGACTTCGGCCGGCGTCAGCGGCCGGCGGGAGTCGATCCCCGTCAGTCGGGCGCCGATGTGGCGGGTCAGCGGCTCGATCTGCATGCAGTGCAGTCAACTACGCCCGGCGGCGCCGGGGAATGCTGTTCCTGCAGGGCAGGGATGCCGGCCGTCGCTTGCAGGTTCAGCAGGAATATGCCTACTATTCCTATAAGCTGGCGCGGACTACGCCGGCCCTCTTCCCACATTTCGGCACGACCGCCCGGGCACGCCCCGAGGTTGGCGCTATGCGCCTGGTGCAGCCGCCACAGTTTCTGAATTGTGGACAGTCCCAGCAACGAGCCCGTCTCAACCGAGCGCCAAATAATGACGCCGGAACAGACACTTAACGACGCCTGAGAACAGAGCGCACCGGGCCGTGTAGCAATGAACAACGACGCGAGTCGAGGAAAAGCCTTGTGGAATCGGCATCGGATCGATTCCGGAGACAGTACCGGGCACAGAAAGCGTTACATCTTGGTGTACGCTTGTTCGGGCGTAACACCCTGAAATGATTGGCTCTTCGGCGTGCGGAGAGCCGAATTTCCTACCGCGGACCTGTACCGCAACTTGCCGGGCTACCGGAGCGCCGCGGCGATGTTGCCGCCATCGACCGTGACCACGGCGCCCGTCGTCTTGGCCGCCTTGGCGAGCGACACGAAGGCCTGGGCGACGTCGTCGGCCGTGACCTCGAGGCCGAGCAGGTTGCCGCCCATGTAGTCGGCTTCGCTCAGGCCCCGCGCCCGGGAGCGCTGGGCGATCATGTCGTCGGTGAGCAGGCCCGAGCGGATGCGGTCGGCGTTGACGGCGTTGGAGCGGATGCCCTCGCCGCCGTGGTCGACCGCATACTGCCGGCTGAGGAACATGGTCGCGGCCTTGGGCAGCCCGTAGGGGCCGAAGTCGGCGCCGGGGTTGACCGCCTGCTTGGAGGCATTGAACAGCAGGCAGCCGCCGAGCTTCTGGGCGCGCATGATGCGGACGGCGTTCTGCGCCACGCTCTGGTGGGCCCAGAAGTTGAGCTCGAAGCTCTGGCGCAGGACGGCGTCCTCGACCTCGCCGATCCTGCCCTGCCAGGCGGCACCGGCGTTGGAGACCACGATGTCGACGCCGCCCCAGGTCGCCGCGACCTTGTCGAAGGCGGCGCGCACCGCTTTGGGGTCGGTGACGTCGCAGGCGATGGCGAAGCCCTTCACCTGGGAGACGTCGCGGTCGAGCACGACGACCTCGGCGCCTTCCTTCGCGAACGCCGCGGCCGTCGCCGCACCGATGCCGGAGGCGCCGCCCGTGACGACGACGATGCGGCGTGCCAGCGGCTTCTCCGCCGCGGCGCCGAGCTTCGCTTGCTCCAGCGACCAGTACTCGATGTCGAAGATGTCGGGCTCGGGGATGCACCGGTAGGTGCCGAGCCGCTCGGCGTCGGCGATCACCGCCACCGTCGTCTCCGCGAGATCGGCCGCGATCTTCGCGTCCTTCGAGCTGTTGCCGACGCCGAACAGGCCGAGGCCGGGCACCAGCACGACCCTCGGGATCGGGTCGAGCTCCTTCCTGGCCACGACCTGCTTGCCGTTGTGGCGCGCGAAGTAGGCGTGATAGTCGGCCGCGAACTTGTCGAGCGCGGCCTTCGTCCCGGCCTTGAAGACGTCGAGCTTGCCGGCCTCGGGCGCCGGCGCGACCAGCGGCACGTTCTTGGTGCGGATCGCATGGTCGGGCGTCACCGGACCCTGCTGGCTGTAGCGGGCGATCTCCTTGCCGCCCACGAAGGCCAGGATCTCCGGCCCGCTGCGGAACTCGAGCACGAACCGCTGCGCCGCCTCGGGCCCGCCGCTCTTCGCCGGGATCGAGAGCATGCCGCGCAGGATCGGCGCGACCTCGGCGACGCTTGCAATGCTCTTGGGCAACGCCGCGCCTGGGAAGATCTTGCGCGTCTCCCTGGCGAGCCGCTTCTCGGCCATCGTCACCAGGTCGATCATGCGGCCATAGGCTTCCTCGGCCGTGGCGCCCATCGAGAAGATGCCGTGCTTCAGCAGGATCAGGCCCTCGACGTCGGGGTTGGCCTTGCCGACCTCGCTGCATTTCTTTGCAAGCGCGAAGCCCGGCATGACGTAGGGCACCAGGGCGGCGCGCTTGCCGTAGAGGTCGGCCGCCAGCGCCTCGCCGTCGGGCTGGTCGGTGAGCGACAGCACCGCGTTGGAGTGCGTGTGGTCGATGAACTTGTGCGGCAGGAAGGCGTGCAGCAGCGTCTCGACCGACGGGTTGGGCGATTTGGCGTCGAGCAGGTTGGAGCGCTGCACGTTCACCATGTCCTCGTCGCTGAGCGCCTGCAGTCCTTCGAGCTCGCGCAGCGGGTCGAGGCGGACGGCGGGCAGGCCCGGCGCCTCGATGGTGCCCATGTCCCAGCCGCTGCCCTTGACGCAGAGCACGTCGATCGTCCGGCCGGTGATGTCGGCCATGCGCGTCTTGACCGACGTGTTGCCGCCGCCGTGCAGCACGAGCTTCGGCTCGCCGCCCAGGAGCCGCGTCGTGTAGACGCGCAGCGCCAGATCCTCGCCGATGCCCTTCTTGGCGTGCTGCGCGACCGCGGCCCTGGCGTCGCCGTCCGACCAGAGATTCCGCATCCTACTCGCCCGGCTGCACGCCGGCGTCCTTGGCGATCTTCACCCAGGTCGCGATCTCCTGCTCCTGGTAGGGGCGGAACGCGGCGGGATCGCGCGGGTCGACGGTGAAGCCGAGTTTGTCGATCTTCGCCACGATCTCGGGGTCCTTCAGGCTCTTCAGGATCTCGGCCGACAGGCGGTCGAGGGCGGGCTTGGGCGTCGCGGCCGGGGCGAAGAAGGCGGCCCACGACGCGGCGTTGGCGCCGGTCACGCCCTGCTCCTCGAGCGTCGGCACGTCGGGCAGCTTGGGGTTGCGCTTGGCGCTGCCGATGGCGAGCGCCCGCATCTTGCCGGCGTTGATCTGGGCCAGCACGCTGGGCAGCGTCGAGTTCGAGATGTCGACGCGGCCGCCGATGAGGTCCTGCACCAGCGGCGCGGCGCCGCGATAGGGGATGTGGGTCATCTTGGTGCCGGTGCGCGCCATGAAGAGTTCGGTCGACAGGTGCGAGCCCGAGCCGACGCCGGTCGAGCCGTAGTTGAGGGCGCCGGGCTTTTCCTTGGCGAGCTTGATGACGTCCTGGATGGTTTTGGCCGGCAGGTCGTTCTTCACCACGAAGACATGCTCGAAGGCGCCGGCGCCGGCGAGCGGCGCGAAATCCTTGACCGCGTCGTAGCCCGGCTCGCGCAACATGAACATGTTGTTGCCGTGCGTCTGGTTGTTGCCGAATGTGATGGTGAGCCCGTCCGGCTTGGCCTTGGCGACGGCGCGCGTGCCGATGGCGCCCGAGGCGCCCGACACGTTCTCGACCACGACCTGCTGGCCGAGGCGGCCGGCGATGTCGGCCGCCACGATGCGCGCAATGGCGTCGGTGGGGCCGCCGGCCGGGTAGGCCACGACCAGCTTGATCGGACCCGACGGCTCCCAGGCCTGGGCGAAGGCGGGGCCGGCGAAGGGGCTGAGCGCCAGCCCGGCGGCGAAGGTGCGGCGGTTCAACATCGGTCTTCTTCCTCAGCTGTGTGAAATGACGATCTTGCCGAAATGGCTCTGGCCCTTGAGGTGCCGGTAGGCGGCCTTCGCCTCGGCGAAGGGGAACACCCTGTCGATGACGGGCCTCAGGCCGTTCGCCGCGATGGCGCGGTTCATCGCCTCGAACATCTGCGTGCTGCCGACATAGAGGCCCTGGACCTTGAGGTTGCGCCGCAGGATCGGCATGGGATCGAGCGTCGCCATGCCCGAGAGCAGCCCGATGACGGCGATGGTGCCGCCGAGGCGCGTGGCCATGAACGAGCGCGGCAGCGTGCCCGCACCGCCGACTTCGACCGTGATGTCGGCGCCGCGGCCGCCGGTCAGCTTCAGCGCTTCCTTGTCCCAGTCGGGTGTCGCCTTGTAGTCGATGACCGCTTCGGCGCCCATCTGCTTCAGCCGCTCGGCCTTGGCCGCCACGCTCGACGTGCCGATCACGCGCGCGCCGAACATCCTGGCGAACTGCAGCGCGAAGATCGACACGCCGCCGGTGCCCTGGATCTGCACGACGTCGCCCGCCTTGAGGTTGCCGATCTCGACCAGCGCGTGCCAGGCGGTGACCGCGGCGCAGGGCAGGGTGGCGCCCTCCTCGAAGCTGAGATGGGCGGGCAGCTTCACCACGCCTTCTTCTTCCAGCACCGCAAGCTCGGTCAGCATGCCGTCGATCGCGCCGCCCATCGCCGAGCCCATCGCGGCGTCCTGGATGGCACCGCCGAACCAGCGCTGCATGAAGCAGCCGGCGACCCGGTCGCCGACCTTGACGCGGGTCGTTCCCTGCCCGACCGCCACCACCTCGCCGGCGCCGTCCGACAGCGGGATCAGGTCGGGCTTGGGGGCGGCGCGCGCATACTGCGCCTCGATGGTCAGCAGGTCGCGATAGTTGAGCGAGGAGGCGCACACCCGCACCAGCACTTGGCGCGGACCGGGCGTCGGATCGGGCCGCTCCGAGAGCGTGAGCGAGTCGATGCCCTTGGGCGAGGGGATGACGTAGCACTTCATCGGCGGTCTCTTTCGGTCGTTGCTGTCATCCTGAGGCGAAGCCGAAGGATCCTTCGCTGCGCTCAGGATGACAATGCTATTGGTTGCCCTTCAGTTCGATGATGGTCTTGGCCATGACCGCCTCCTGGTCCCACGGGAACAGGATCCATGTGTCCTGGCTCACTTCGGTGATGAAGCTGTCGACGACGGGTCGGCCGGCCGGCTTGGCGTAGACGGTGGCGAAATGCGCCTCGGGCAGCATCGCCCGCACGGCGCGGGCGGTGACGCCGGTGTCAACCAGATCGTCGACGATCAGCCAGCCCTTGCCCTTGTCCCGCTCGGCGAGCGTGCCCTTCAGCAGCTCGACCTTGGCGCCGCGCTCCATGCGGTCGTAGGTCGAGCAGCACACGGTGTCGATCAGCCGGAGGTTCAGTTCCCGGGCGACGATGGCGGCCGGCACCAGGCCGCCGCGGGTGATGGCGACCAGGCCCTTGAACGGTCCGAGATCGGCCAGCCGCCACGCCAGGGCGCGGGCGTCGCGGTGCAACTCCGTCCAGGAGACGGGGAACATCTTGTTGTAGCCCGCACTGCTCGCCATGCGATTTCGCCCCAGCTCCTGTCCGGTTTGGCTTGCCCGTTCGCAAGGGCTGCACTAACACCTTCGCTCGACGCAATGAAGCACAGGCCATAGGGAAAACGGTCCGGAGACTGCTGCGATATGGGAATTGAGCTTACGCCCGCCTTCTGGAGCGGTCTCACGCAGATCATCCTGGTGAACATCGTCCTGTCCGGCGACAACGCGCTGGTCATCGCGCTCGCCTGCCGGAACCTCGAAAAGAAGCACCAGAAGCCGGCCATCTTCGTCGGCAGCGCGGGCGCGATCATCCTGCGCATCATCTTCGTGCTGATCGTCGACCAGCTTCTGAAGATCTCGTTCCTGAAGCTTACGGGCGGGCTGCTGCTGCTGTGGATCGGCGTCAAGCTGGTCCAGGGCGAAGAGGAGCACGGCGACGGCGTGAAGGGCGCGGGCTCCATCTGGGGCGCCATCCGCACCATCATCATCGCCGACGCGGTCATGAGCCTCGACAATGCCATCGCCATCGCGGCGGCGGCCAAGGGCGATGTCGTCCTGATCGTCCTCGGCCTGCTGATCTCCATCCCGCTGATCATCTTCGGCGCCACCCTCATCATGGCGCTGCTCAACCGCTTTCCGATCATCGTGATCGCCGGTGGTGCGCTGCTCGGCTGGATCGCGGGCGAAGTGCTGGCGACCGATCCCGCCTATGCCGACAAGCTCGCGGCCATGATCCCGAACCACAAGATGGTGTTCGAGATTGCAGGCGCGGTGATCACCGTGGCGATCGGCTACTACCTTCAGTATCGCGCCAGGCAGCGCCGACACGAGGAGCCGGTCGATCTCGCCGCCGACAAGGGCAAGGAGTAGTCGTCATGGCCAAGCTGAAGGCAGTTCTCGTCGCGGTCGACGGCTCGCCGTATTCCGATCGCGCCACGCAGCACGCGCTCGACCTCGTGGGCTCGGGCGCGGTGACGGAGCTTCATCTCCTGAACGTGCAGCCGAGCCTCGGCGGTGCGGTCTCGAGTTTCGTCGCCCGCGAGCAGATCGAGTCGTACCATCGCGAAGAGGGCGAGAAGGCGCTCGCCTCCGCCGTCGCGATCGCCGCAAAGGCGGGCGTGCCGGCCAAGACCCATATCGGCGTCGGCCGGCAGGGCGAGATCGTCGCCGACTATGCGAAGAAGCTGGGCGCCGGCCTCGTGGTCATCGGGACGCGTGGCCATACCGGCCTCGCCGGAGTCCTGCTGGGCTCGGTCGCGCAGGACGTGATCGCCCATTCCCACGTGCCCGTCACCCTCGTGAAGTAGCCAGCGCCTTTCGGAAGGCGTAAAACCGCGCCGCAACCCGGAGGTCGCGGAGCGTGGGCGAGGAGATGTGGCGACGCGAGGCGCTGGCGCCCTATGCCACCCTGCCGTGGCGGAGCCGCGGCCGCCTCCATCCCGAGCCCGACGGGCCGACCCGCAGCCCGTTCCAGCGCGACCGCGACCGCATCATCCACTCCACCGCGTTCCGGCGGCTGAAGCACAAGACCCAGGTCTTCGTCTATCACGAGGGCGACCACTATCGGACACGACTCACGCATTCCCTCGAGGTCGCCCAGATCGCCCGCACGATCTGCCGGGTGCTCAGGCTCGACGAGGATCTCGGCGAGGCCGTGGCGCTCGCCCACGACCTCGGCCACACCCCGTTCGGCCATGCCGGAGAGGAGGCGTTGCATGCCGCGATGAAGCCCTATGCCGGCTTCGACCACAATGCCCAGACGCTGCGCATCCTGACCAAGCTCGAGGACCGCTACGCCGAATTCAACGGGTTGAACCTCACCTGGGAGACGCTCGAAGGCGCGGTGAAGCACAACGGCCCGTTGCTCAGGAAGGGCCGCAAGCTCGCGGACCTGCCCGCCGCCATCGTCGAGTACTGCCAGGACCACGACCTCGAGCTCGACGGCCATGCCGGACCGGAGGCGCAGGTCGCCGCGCTCTCCGACGACATCGCCTACAACAACCACGACATCGACGACGGGCTGCGCGCCGGCCTGTTCGAGGTGAAGGACCTGCTCGAGTTGCCGCTGGTCGGCGAGATGTTCTCGATCGTGACGCAGAAATACTCCGGCATCGACCAGACGCGCCTGATCCACGAAGCGGTGCGCCGCGTGATCAATGCCATGGTCGAGGACGTGCTCGCCGAGACACGCCGGCGGCTGAAGGAAGCGGCGCCGAAGTCGGTGGCCGGGATCCGCACGCTGGGACGTCCCGTGGTCGCCTTTTCGGAGCGCATGGCGGCGACCGACAAGGTCGTCAAGGGCTTCCTCTACAAGCGCATGTACGAGCACTGGAAGCTCAACCGATCCCACTCCAAGGCGCGCCGCGTCGTGGTCGACCTGTTCGAGCTCCTGTTCGCCGAACCCAACTGCCTGCCCTCGCCGTGGCGTGAAAAGGCCGAGCAGGCGGGCACCCACGCCCGCGCCCGCGTCGTCGCCGACTACATCGCCGGTATGACCGACCGCTTCGCCCTCGACGAGCACAAGCGGCTGTTCGACCTGTACGAATGAGCATGTGGCCACCCTTCGAGACGGCCCTTCGGGCCTCCTCAGGGTGAGGCAAAGGGTAGCCCTCACCCTGAGGAGCGGTCCGGAGGACCGCGTCTCGAAGGGTGGGCAACAGGTGCTTAATCTTCTAAACACCGCCCCATGAATCCCTACCGCCACTTCATCGGCGAGATCGTCGCGGCGCTGAAATCCATGCAGGCCGCCGGCGAATTGCCGGAAAAGCTCGATTTTTCCGCCATCACGGCCGAGCCGCCGCGCGAAGCGGCACACGGCGACATCGCGACCAACGCCGCGATGGTGCTGGCCAAGGCCGCGGGCCGGAAGCCGCGCGACATCGCCGAGGCGCTGCTGGACCGCCTCAGGGGCAATACCGACGTGGTCGACGGCGCGGTCGCGGGGCCGGGCTTCATCAACCTCAAGATCGCCGACGGCTTCTGGCGCGCGCGCCTCGCCGACTGTTTGAAGGCCGGCATCGCTTACGGCGATTCGACGATGGGGCAGGGTGTCCGGGTGAACGTCGAATATGTCTCGGCCAACCCGACCGGCCCGCTGCATGTGGCGCACGCGCGCGGCGCGGTGGTGGGCGATGCGCTGGCCAATCTCCTGGCGAAGGCGGGCTACGCCGTCACCAAGGAGTACTACATCAACGACGCCGGCGCGCAGGTCGACAAGCTCGGCCAGTCGACCTATCTGCGCTATCGCGAGGCGCTCGGCGAGAAGATCGATTCGATCCCCGAAGGCCTCTATCCCGGCGAGTACCTGAAGGAGGTCGGGGCGGCGATCGCCAAGCGCGACGGCGCCCGCTGGGTCGGCAAGCCTGAAGCCGACTGGCTGCCCGAAATGCGCGCCTTCGCCATCGAAGCGCTGATGGTCGAGATCAAGGCCGACCTCGCCACGCTCGGCGTCAACATCGACGTCTACTCCTCGGAGCGCGCGCTGGTCCAAAGTGGCGCCGTCGATCGCGCGTTCGAGGAATTGACCCGCCAGGACCTGATCTACCAGGGTCGGCTCGAGCCGCCCAAGGGACAGAAGCCGGACGACTGGGAAGATCGCGAGCAGACTCTCTTCCGGGCGACCAGGTTCGGCGACGAGGTCGATCGGCCGCTCAAGAAGTCGGACGGAAGCTGGACCTACTTCGCCAACGACATCGCCTACCACCACGACAAGTACCGTCGCGGCTTTGCCGACATGATCGACGTCTGGGGCGCCGACCACGGCGGCTACGTCAAGCGCATGAAGGCGGCGGTGAGTGCGATCACGGGCAAGAAGGGCGAGCTCGACGTGAAACTCTGCCAGCTCGTGCGCGTCATGCGCCACGGCGAGCTGGTGCGCATGTCCAAGCGCGCCGGCACCTTTGTGACCTTGCGCGACCTGCTCGACGAGGTCGGGCCGGATGTCGTGCGGTTCACCATGCTGACCCGCAAGAACGACGCGCCGTTCGACTTCGACCTCGCAAAGGCCACAGAACAGTCACGGGACAACGCCGTATGGTACGTCCAATATGGTCATGCGCGCAGTCGCTCTGTCACGCGACAGGCGAGCGCCGCCGGCATCGCGGTCGAGGGGCTCGACAGCACCCCGCTCGACCGTCTGGGCGATGCCGGCGAACTCGCGTTGATCCGCATGATCGCCCAGTGGCCGCGCCAGGTTGAGGCGGCCGCCGCGGCCCACGAGCCGCATCGTATTGCCTTCTATCTCTATGACCTGGCGGCTGCCTTCCATGCCCATTGGAACAGGGGGCGGGAGGAGCCGGGCCTGCGCTTCGTGGTCGAGGGGGACCCCAAACTCACCCGGGCACGACTGGCATTGGTACAGGGAATCGGTTTTGTGATAGGATCAGGATTAAAGGTCTTCGGCGTAACACCCGTCGAAGAGATGAGATAACGAATGCACATCCGCCGGTCCCCCTCCGGCGACGGTCCAAAGATCTACCGACCCAATGAGTCGGTTGCGGTGCGGCTCGATCCTCCGCCCCGGCCCGTCGCGTACGAACCCGATTCGATCCCGCCGCCGCCCCGGGACTCGCTGCTCATGCGGGTCAACAGGCGGCGTGGCCAGATCCTGACGGTCATGGTCTCGATCGCCGCCATCGCGAGCTTCGGCTCCGTGGTCTGGTGGGCCCACAATCAGGACGTCAAGGCGGGCGGCAAGGGCCTCGAACCGCTGGTCGTTCAGGCGCCGACCACCCCGTCGCGCATCAAGCCGGAGAATGCCGGCGGCCTCGTGCCGCCCAACCAGGACAAGGAAGTCTTCAACCGCATCGCACCGGGCGCGGTACCCAGCCAGCCCGAGAAGCTGCTGCCCACCGCAGTGACGCCCAAGCTGCCGGCCAGCGGCCTGCCGTTGCCGGCAGCGCCCAAGCCGGAGTCCGAGGTCGCCAAGGCGCCGACCCCGCTACAGCCCAATCCCCCGGTCGCGGCCACGGGTGGCCCCACGCCGCCGCCTGCCGAGGCCAAGGTCCCGGCCAATCCGCCCAACGTGCAGCCAGCCGCCACGTCGCCGTCGGCCACGGAAAAGGGGCCGAGCATCGCCAGCCTGATCGAGAACATGTCCGGCCCGACTGGCGGTTGGCGGGTGCAGATCGCCTCGGTGAAGAACGAGGACGTCGCCAAGTCAACCTGGGCGCGCCTGCAGAGCGCCCACGGCGACGTGCTGGCCAGCCTGCGCATGCAGCCGGTCCGCGTCGATCTCGGCGAGAAGGGCGTATGGTATCGCGTGCAGGCAGGCCCCCTCGACGAGAAGCAGGCCCATTCGATCTGCAGCACGCTGAAGAGCCGCAGGGCCGACTGCGTCGCGGTTCCGCCGGCACGGTGATC
>Ga0172376_10000069_pt1 | contig 116707 bp, 91 predicted proteins | sample Lak35m_FD_121114 | JGI IMG/M metagenome (GOLD analysis project Ga0172376, IMG submission 121114) | Freshwater microbial communities from Kabuno Bay, South-Kivu, Congo - kab_092012_35m | ecosystem: Environmental > Aquatic > Freshwater > Lake | place: Democratic Republic of the Congo: South-Kivu...
ATCAGACAGATCAGACAGATCAGACAGATCAGACAGATCAGACAGATCGGACAGATCGGACAGATCGGACGGATCGGACGGATCAGACGGATCAGACGGATCAGACGGATCGGACGGATCGGACGGATCGGACGGATCGGACGGATCGGACGGATCAGACAGATCAGACGGATCGGACGGATCAGACGGTCTGCACCCGTCCGAGCATCGTGAAGGCATACGCGTCGGTGATCTCGACCGGTAAGATCTCTCCGGTCTGACGCATGTTCCCATCCCAAACCACAATACGATCGCAGGGAGTCCGACCGGTCATCTGACGAAACTCACCCGTCTGCCCCTTGCGCACCGACCACTTGCTGGGCCCCTCAACCAAAATAGGTACGGTCTTGCCAAGGAACCTTAGATTGTCCTGAAGCGAAATCTGATTCTGAACTTCGAGCAAATCCAAGTTCCGACGATGCTTGACCTCCTCGGGAATGTCGTCCTGAAGTAGCTCGGCTCCCTTGGTCCCAGGCCTGACACTGTACTGAAAGATAAAACTGTTCTTGAACCGACATCGCTTGACCATCTCGACGGTCTCTTGAAACTGCTCCTGAGTCTCGCCGCAGAACCCAACGATAAAGTCACTCGAGACAGCCGCACCTGGTAAAATCTCTCCGATGCGATCCATCATCGCATAGTAATCGGCGGTCGTATAACCCCGCTTCATCCGCTTAAGAATCACATCGCTTCCGCTTTGTGCCGGCACGTGCAAATAAGGCATGCACTTGGGCAAATCTCTGACCGTCTGCAACAACTCGCCGGTCATGTCCTTGGGATAATTCGTCACGAACTTGATCCGCTCCAAACCTTCAATCGGATGAATCATCTGAAGCAAATCGGCAAGACGCGTGGTGCGATCTCCGTCGACCCATTTGTAGGAATTGACGGTCTGGCCCAAGAGCGTGATCTCTTTGGCTCCCTGCTGGGCCAGTATCTTGGCCTCCTGTAAGATCTGATCCGGCGATCGGCCTTGCTCTGGCCCTCGTGTCATGGGCACAATGCAGTAGGTACAGAATTTGTCACAACCAATCTGGATGCGCAAATAAGCCTGAAATGGTGTCGGACGCATCTGAGGATCCCTCAGCGGATCAAACGTTTCATGGGATCGCTTGATCTCCTCGGCACTTCCTTCCCTGCGAGACAAACTCACCGCCAACTGATGTCGCTCCCCTTGCCGAGCCCCCTCGATAAGCTCAGGGATCCGATGCAACTGACCAGGCCCTACCACCAAATCCACAAACGGAACTCGCTCAAAGACTTTCTGCTGATCTTTTTGGGCCATGCAACCCATCACCCCAATCACCAACTCGGGCTTAGCTAGCTTTAACTGCTTGAGCCGCAGTACATTGTTGTAGGCCTTTTCCTCTGCGTGCTCGCGGACCGAGCACGTGTTGAATAGAACGGCGTCGGCACAAGCAGGGTCCTGCGTCAACGCATAGCCCTGCTTGCGGAGCGCTGCTACCACCATTTCGCTGTCCAAAACATTCATTTGGCAGCCAACGGTTTCAATGTAAAGATGCTTGGTGTCAGGCGTTGCGCTTTGAGTCATCAACATTCACTTTTTAGCTAGATCTATTTGGACTCGTTGGCGGTTACCGAAACGTTGTCGACGAAAAATTCCGCATCGGTTGAGTTTCCGAACAGACCTGGACTGCCCTGTAGGTTCGGCGTGAGATCTTCGCCTTGGATGGTCCAAGCCTCCGGTTCGGGCTCACCTTTCTTCCAAACTTTTCCTTTGAGGATGGCCTTGCCCTCGGCGGCCTCTGCCCTGAGTTTGATGATGTACCATGTCTTTGGCTGCCATTCGTAGGGGATGGTCACCGCAAAGCGTTGTTCAAGGAGCGATACCCAGGAACGCAACTGAAGTCGCTGAGCACCTTCCAAGGCTAGTGTGTAGCGCTGGGCTACGACTCCCATGTCAGGAAGTTTGTTGGTAGGAACTTTGTTCTTGGTGTCCAAGGCATAGAACTCAGCTTGTACCGTGTAGTCCTTGGTCTTGGGTATACCGAGGAAACCTTGGCTGCGAGTTCCTTTGGGAATGGTACTGATCTTTACCAGGCCGTTTCCGGCCCCATCTGGAAGTTCGATCGGTTGGTGACGGTAGGCCATACCAATCCAGTGGAGTGGAACTTTCTTGTCTTCGAAGTCAAAGTTCCATGGCAGAGGGGGGATGACTCGAGCTCGCGCACTGCTCTTTAGTTCACCAAAGCTGGCTTCGAGTTTTACTCCCGCACCGGTCGGGGTTTCCCCGGCGAGATAGATCTGGTCTTCGCTGACGGATCCTACCGAATCGACGGCGATGGTCGCTTCGGGAACCAGGCGAATGTACTGACCCAGGGCGTTGTATCCTCGAACTTGGAGTTTGGCTTTTTGACCCGGTTGCATCAGCATTTCCACGGGGCACAGTTGAATATGGGCAATTTGGGTATCGGTAACAGGCGGTTCAGGAGTCACCGGTGGGAGTTTCAGATCGGCGGCGACTTCGGGTTTCGGGACTCCGATGCAGTAAAGTGCCTTGTTGGTGGGCAGATAAAGTCGGCCATTGGAAACGATAAACGAGCCAAAAATTTCGCTTCCATCGTTGATGCGTGTTTGGCCGACGACTTTCAAATCGTTTTCGGTCGGTTCCAAACACCAGATCCGTCCTGTGTTTTCTGCGATGTACATTCTTCCTTCGGCAACGATAGGGGAGCCGAACATGATTCGCCCGAGTTTCTTCTCGACTTCGATAGCACCGGTCTTGGCATTGACCCCAAAGAGAGCCGCACCGTCTTCGACGAAGTAGATCCGTTCGCCGATGCGGACCGGTGAAGAGCGACTAACGGTTCGCTTGGGGATCTTCCAAAGCAGCTTGTCTTCAGGGATGTCCCCTGAGGTATTTCCGTCGATAGCAAAAACCGCACCAAGAACGGTTCTATCGGTCTCGTTCTGTTCCCCGTGGCCCATGTAAACGATGCCATTTTCTACAAGCGGGGCGACATTCATGCCGCGCGGGGAGGCTTGGTACTTCCAGATCACCTTCCCTGTTCGGGGTTGCAGTGCGTAGATGGCTCCATCGGCGGCCCCAAGAACCATGGCAGCTTGTCCGTTTAGGACGGTGAAGATGGGAGTGCTGTAGGTGGTGTCTTCGGGGCGAGGTCGCGTCGACATGGTCCAAATCGCAGCGCCGGTGTTTTTGTCCATGGCGATGAAACGGTGGGTTGGAACGGCCGTCTGATCCCAACCGGTGGTTACCCCACTGATGATGACCATGTCCTCATAGACCACAGGGAAATTGGTTCTACCACCGTAGGTCGATAACATCCCGTACTCTTCGAGCATCGAGTGTTCCCAAATCACTTTGCCGGTTTTCCCATCGAGGCACTGGAACGTGCAACCGAGTCCCAGGACATAGACGCGATCGGTTTGGGGATCCCCTACGACGCTCGACCATCCCACACGTTCCGACGGAGCATCCGAGAGAAAGATGTTGTGGATGCATTCCCAAATCTTCTCTCCGGTTTGAGCGTTGATGCAGACGGTTTTCTCGGCTTCTTTGTTGGTTTCGGGTTCGTGACGGCAAACCACGTAAATGCGATCGTTCATCACCACAGGGGTGGAACGGGTTGCGTATTCTTCTTTACGCCATAGCAGGTTCTCACCGTCGACCGAAAAGGACGTTGGCAGACCGGTTTCGACCGATTGGCCGTTTTGCTGTGGCCCACGCCAGTGGTACCACTGGGTCGCTTGGAGCTTCGCCGCACCCTCCTGGGCCAGGGTTGAATCGAATCCAAAAGATGCCAATGCCGCCCCAGACAAGAGGCCTGAGCGGGCAAATAATCGAAGGGTTCTGTTCATTGCAATCCGTGGAGGGGTCAGAGGGAGTCGGAACAAGGCTTCTGAGGCAGGCTTGGAAACCTCATCAATTTCGCCCCATTGTAGCAAAGCCCCCTTAATCCAAAAGTCAGAAGCAAAAAGGGAGAGGGCAAAGGGGCTTGTGCTTGGAGAAACAGTGCCATCGCTCAAAATCGAGCGGGACTTGTCGCAATTGCCCGATTGGGGCCAGGAAACTTGAGTGCCGATCGAATCGCTCCTTGGAAGCACCCCGGATGGTGACGCGGCAGGTGCTACGGGTATTTTTTCAGAAAATCCTCCGTGATACGTGGAACTGGTATTCCCGTCAGACTCCACGTTTTTGTAAGCTCCGCAGCTTTGCGTTGTACGGGTGATCGTTGCCAGCTAGGAAATGTAAGTCCGCAATCTGCCGCAAGAAAACGACCTGAGAGCCTTTTGAATCTATGCCAAGAATCTTTTGCGTGGCTAACCAAAAGGGAGGTGTGGGAAAAACCACCACAGCGGTCAATCTGGCTTGGGGATTGGCACTGGCCAATCAGAAAACCCTCTTGATCGACCTGGACCCGCAGTGCAACGCAACCACCGGTCTGGGGCTTCAACCCGTCGAGCGCCATCCGCTGCTGGTCGATAGACCTCTACGGGAGTCCTGGATCCGCGGTGGCCTAGAATCGCTGGAGGTTCTTCCGGGCTGCCGAAGTTTCCAAGACGTCGATCAACTGGAAAACGGAACGCAGAGCCGCCGAGAATGGCTGAAACAGCACTTAGATGCGGAAACTGGAGTATTTGACGCGGTTATCATCGATTCTCCACCGTCTTTAGGAGAGTTGACCCAAGCCGCATTGGCATCGAGCACCGAAGTCATCATGCCAATCCAGTGCGAATACTACGCCATGGAGGGACTTACCCAAATGATTCATGTCATTCGGGAAATCATGCAAAAAGATACCGGACGTTTGACCTTTGGCGGCATCCTGCTGACGATGTTTGATCCAAAATTTGAGCTGACTCATGAAGTGGATCGGGAAGTTCGGGATTTCTTCGGAGACATTGTTTTTGATACAACGATTCCCCGGGACATCGTTTTCAGCGAATCCCCAAGCCACGGGAAGAGCGTTCTGAGTTACGCACCTAGATCCCGAGGCGCCCGAGCATACATCGAACTTTGCATGGAGGTACTCGATCGTGACTAAAGACAGACGACTAGGACGCGGCTTGGCAGCTTTGCTCGGCACCCCACTCGATGAAGTCATCGCATCGAGAAACGATCAGCCCACAGGACAAGTAGGTTCATCGAATCAAACGACTGCGGTCGAAACAGTGCCCCTGAATGCGGATCACCAAAATCCAATGCAATCGAGCTTGGGTCCTCGATCGATGGAAATCGATGTCTCGATGATCGATCCGAATCCGTTCCAACCCCGTCGCCAGTTCAGCGACCAGGAACTCGATTCACTTGCCGAGAGCATCAAAGAACACCAGCAACTCCAACCCATTTTGGTCAGGCGCTGCGAGGATCGATATCAGCTCATCAGCGGTGAGAGACGCCTAAGAGCCACCGTTCGCGCCGGATTAAAAACCATCCGTGCAGAACTCCGTGAAGCCGACGACCGACTGGTCGCCGAACTTGCGATCATCGAAAACCTTCAACGCAAAGACCTCAATGCGATCGAAAAAGCCATGTCGTTCAAGAGGTATTTGACCGAGCACCGATGCACTCAAGAGGACTTGGCCAAACGGCTGAAGATCGATCGCAGCACCATCGCCAACATGATGCGATTGTTGGAATTGCCTGAAGCCATCACCGAGTGCATCCAACGCGAGGAAATCAGCGCCGGACACGCCAAAGCCCTCTTAAGTTTGGGTAGCGAGAAAGAACAACTGGTTTTCGTCCATCGGATTCGTCAAGAGGGTTGGAGCGTACGAGAAACCGAAGCTCGGGTCGCCCAAGCGGTTGCCGAAGCCGCTCAAGATGAGGACTCGATCCTCAAAGCCATGCCGCGTCGGCGATCCTCCAAAACCGAACAAATCGCCGCTCTGGAAAGAGAATTGAAACTCGCTCTTGGAACGATGGTCGATATCAGCCAAACCAGCCGAGGTCGCGGGCGAATCACCGTTCACTTTACCAGCATCGAGGAATTCGATCGACTCAGAAGATTGCTGGCCGACTCAAGCGCCTCGAACATGCATCATCGAAAAGCAGCCTAAGTCGGGCGAATGATTCCATTGGATCCACGGATTTTCTAATCCGGACTCCTGAGGCCATGGCACTCAGAAGGGTCCGTCGCAAGGCCCCAAAGCAAGCTTGAAGAATACGTCGTTCGATCGGCGTTCTCTTGCAACGGGTCGATTTATTAGACTGGCTAATAGAACTTGTTTTAAAAAGTCCGGATCTAGCACAGTGGTATGGAAACCACTCCCAAAGGGTTGCTAGACTCCCGGCAGGATGATGGGCCTAGGCGCTAGGACTCAACGAAGCTCGCAGGAGACACTGGATGTACAAATTCCTATTATGCATGCGTTACCTCAGGACGCGATGGATCGCTTTGGCTTCGATCGTCTCGGTGACCCTCGGCGTGGCGACTCTGATCGTTGTCAACAGTGTCATGGATGGGTTTACTTCGACCATGCAGGACCGAATGCATGGCATTCTCAGCGACATTGTTTTAGAAACGCGTTCGCAGACGGGGATCAGCCAACCGAAGTGGTATGAGGAACGGATCCGAGCTAGGTTGGGGGATCAAGTTTCCGGGGTCACGACCATCGTTGCACTACCGGCGATGATGACTTTCCAACGCAATGGAAACAGCCATACCCAGCAGGTCAATTTGATCGGAATCGATCAGACAACCTTCGCGACCGTCAGTGATTTCAGCAAGTATCTGCTTCACCCTGAGAATCGCAAGCAATTGGATTTCATGCTGAAGGATTCGGGGTATGCTCCCGAGCGGGAACGCATGCAGCCTTCGGGCTGGGAGTATCGAGCCCCGATGGCTAGGTATCAAAAAGTAGTCGAACAACGTCAGCGCAACGCCAAGGACATCGAGCAACAACGCTTCGAGCAACTTCAGCAAAAGATCCAAGAGGAAGCAAACTCGCAAGCTCAGCCCGATCCGGTAGCATCGCTGATGGCTGGCCCTGGCATTCAGATTGCCAATAACGCTCAAAAGATCAGTCAGTTCGATCCCGAGAAGGAGCAGCGAACAGGGATTGTACTTGGCATCAACCTTGGAAGCATCCGAGGCAGAGAGCCCGACGGGACGGTCGAAGACTTTTTCTTCCTACGTCCTGGGGATGACGTTCAAGTGACTTTTCCCAATGCGGGAACACCTCCACGGGGCATTGACGAGTCGTTTACGATCGTCGATTTCTACGAAAGCAAAATGAGCGAGTACGACTCGACTTTCGCGTTCGTACCTTTGGAGAAGCTTCAGCATTCACGCGGGATGATCGACCCTCAGTCGGGCATCGGTGCGGTGACTTCGATCCAGATCAAGCTCAAGGCTGGTTTTGACTTGAATGCAGCTCGCGATGCTTTGCGGGATGAGTTTCCTCCAACGCATGACTTTGTCGAAGTCAGAACGTGGAAGGACACCCAAGGCCCGTTGCTTGCGGCCGTTCAGCTCGAAACGACCATCCTGAACATTTTGCTGTTTATGATCATTGCGGTGGCAGGTTTTGGGATTCTAGCGACCTTTTTCATGATCGTCGTCGAGAAGACTCGCGATATCGGAGTCCTGAAGTCCCTGGGTGCCACGGGAACCGGGATTGCCACGATTTTCCTTGGTTACGGCGTCTTGCTTGGGACCGTCGGAGCGGGCGTTGGATTGCTATGCGGACTGATTTTCGTTTGGAAGATCAATGATATTGCGCGAATCATCGAATGGATCACGGGTCGGGAAGTCTTTGATCCAACGGTCTATTACTTTGACACCATTCCGACGATCGTTCATCCGTCGATGCTCGTTTGGGTGACGCTCGGAGCCATTCTCATTGCCGTTTTAGCGAGTGTGCTTCCGAGCATTCGCGCCGCTCGCATGCACCCGGTCGAGGCTTTACGCTATGAATAGTACCGAATCAACCCACCACTGTCCAATCCCGGCTCCTCATATGTTGGATATGGAATCCAAGACCGCTAGCCCTTATCGCGTCGTGCATCCTGAAGAGGTCGATGCAGGGCATTGCAAACGCAATTTGCATTGGGGTGTTGCCGACCCGATGATCACAGCGACAGGGCTTTTCAAATCCTATCGCAAACACAAAACCGCCGTGCCAGTTCTCAAAGGAGTCGACTTTGTCGCTGCACGGGGCCGCGTCACTGCGATCATCGGACAAAGCGGCTCTGGAAAGAGCACCTTATTGCACTTGCTCGGCACGCTGGATCGCCCGGATTCGGGCGAAATCGCTTTCGACGGCCAGCGTATTGACTGCTTAAGCTCTCGGGATCGCGATGCTTTTCGGAATCATCAACTCGGTATGATCTTCCAGTTCTACCACCTTCTGCCAGAGTTGACTCTACTGGAAAACGTCCTGGCCCCCGCCATGATCGGACACGGACTGTTGTCCTACGTAAAGAACCGCCGTGCGATACTCGATCGAGCTAAGCATCTGATTGATCTGGTTGGACTAAGCCATCGCATGAAGCATCGTCCGAGGGAACTCTCCGGCGGGGAAATGCAAAGAACAGCCATAGCTCGCGCTCTGATATCCAACCCATCGTTGCTCCTTGCCGATGAACCGACAGGCAATTTGGATCACGAGTCCGGACAGTCGATTCTTCAGATTCTGCGCCAATTGAATCGAGAACACGGACTGACCATCGTCATGGTGACTCACGACGAGTCGATTGCCCAGCAGTGCGATTCTGTCGTAAGACTCAAGGATGGCAAGGTCGAACGATTGCAGTCGACACTGCTGCGTACCACCTCCGATGCGAGTCTTGGTTGAGCCTCGAACCATCGGAAATGGTCTGGACTGAAGCTACTTTGCCGCCATCTCAGATAGTGGCATGTGGCGATAGTAGGCTTCAAGGCACAGGATCGACAAGACCGTTGCATAAAGTCTGCCTCCAGGTCCACCGTGTGGGTCCCCTTCGGCTGGCCAACTACCTCTCTCCTTGCCAGATTTGATTTGCAACTCGGGCAACGCCTCTTTCATGACGTCATTCCACTGACGCCAAGCCAACCCGCCTGCATGATGCAGAGCATTGGTAGCATAATACCAATAGTAATAATCTCTTCCCTGCACTCCGCGCACGATCGGTTGCTGAACCAAGCGTGCTGCACCTTGCAGTATCCTTGAATCATCCGTTTTCCAACCCAAATACATACGGCATAGCATCCCCTCGGCGGTCATGGAGAGTTTGGGTTGCGAAGGTGCCTGATACGCATATTGATCACCATCGGCGCTGGGGCCACGAACACCTTCCTTGCGCTGGACGGTGTCGAGGAACTGATGGATTCGATCGAGTTGATCGCTTGGGACATCCAGCCCCGCCATCCTGGCAGATATCAGCGCCATAACATACCAACCGGTGACACTGGTATCCCCCAACTCACCGGGAGAGTACCTCCATCCGCCACCTTCATGCTGGGCTCTGAGCGCCCAACCGACGGCGCGCTGGGCTGGCTCTTTTAATTTGGGGTCAGAGGTCATTCCAAAAAGTTCGCACAACGCAATGGTCCCTTGGGCGTGTGCATAAGTTCTCTGAATCCCGCCTGCCTTGGCTGCAAGAAAGCCATCGTCGTCTTGAAGCCGAAGCAAATGGTTCAGACCTCGCAGGACATTCGGTTGATAGGGGCCGGTTTGATGCGTGTTACCAGCACCCATGAAAGCCATTAGGGCCATCGCAGTTGCAGCGGGACGATTCTCCATGGTCCCTCCCTCGCTAAAGGGGGTGACCAAACTCCAGGAACCATCCGAGAGCTGGTTGCGCGCAAGCCATTCGAGACCCATCGCGACAGCTTGTTCGGTTTCCTGCGTTCCACCATAAGCCTTCAACAAGGCACCTTTCATGGTACCGGAGCGCCCAGTGAGTCCTTTTTTGATCGAAAAATCGGGGGCGGCCAACTCGATTCCAATTTCGGTCAACTCCGGAGTGATGTTGGATAGATCCGACGCGGTGATCGCGAGATCTTCTACGGCATCCCCTTCGTTCTCCCCCTGCATCATGTCCGAATCGGCAATGTTGAAGGAACTCAATGCATCCCCCTCGGAACCCGCTTCGCTATTTCCCAAAAACAGTATTAGCGATTTTGAGACTTCGCGGTGCAGTGGGATCAGTGCCAGCATCAGGATGATCGCGATATGGACCATGGTGCTGACCAGCCAACTTGGAGCTTCACGCACAGACCTGGAAATCCAAGCATCCCCGCCCTCGGGCTCCTGATCCTCCGGTTCGACTTGCGCCTCTTGGGCGGCAGGATCACCCGTTGGATTGATAAAAGTCTCAGAAGGCCTGTCGACGCGAAACTCGTTGATGGGAGAGTGGGGCGCGTTTTTTGTGATGGCTCCACTGCTCAGAGCACCTGGCTGATGGACCAAAGGTGGTGGCGGCGGTGGAACAACCGGTGGCGGAGGTGGAACGACTGGACCGGCTTGCCAACCGGGCGGGGCGGGGACTTTCGAAGGATTCGGATCGTTTGTACTAGACAATTGCTTCGGATTCCATCCAAGACCAATGAGACGCCGACAAGACCGCCGATTCGGTTGTCTGGATTATACACCTTTTGCGGTCCAAGTTTCTTTGGATGGGTCAACAAAAACACCCTTGGGGTCAGCCGAGAAAGACTCGGACGGACCCCAAGGGTGCTGAGTATCTAAGTCGACCATCCGGGTCGACAGGGAACGACGATTACGAGCCTTTGTCCTTGAGACTGCGGAGATCCGAAGGCTGAACTTGATTCGCCTTTCGATTCTCTCGCTGGATGGCTTCGTAAACTTCTTGTCGATGGACAGGAACGTCGTTGGGGGCTTCGATACCAAGCCGCACTTTATCCCCACGAATGTCCACGATCGTGACCACAACGTCGTCTCCGATCATGATGCTTTCGTCTCGATGACGCGAGAGCACAAGCATTGGAGGCTCCTTTTCACTCTGGGTTGCATCCACTGCAACAGGCTTGGGGCAAAATTACAATCTTCCCACTGGGAACAAACCCAATACGGAACAAGCCAAGGTATCGGCCTTCGACCTGCGTCGAATTATGCTTTACGAATTACTTCCGTGCAAATGATGTCTATCTACTTTGGCGTTGCTAGCTACTTTAGGGCGTAATTCTTCTTTGAGGATTGTTCGGCTTGGATCCACTTGGAACGAATATAGCAACCAGGACCATCTAAGCATAACCGCTTAGCTATTCCTCAATGTTTAACTAGCCGACCGTCGATTCGCAACTGAGTTAAGTCTCTTCGATAGTGCAACCAGTGAAGTCCAGCCGTGAAACGCCGAATCCCCTCTTTCCGCCCCCTCTTGCAACCCACCGAATCCCACTTGCTGGAATCGAACGATTTGGACGGACCCTCACGCAGGGATAATGTCCAGAGCGAAATTGCCCAGTGCCTCCATGCGTTCACCAGCGCAACGCGATGGGGGGTGGAATTCAATCCGCCCGGTCCGAGTCGTATCGTCGACAATTGGGTCAGCGACCATGGTGCGACCGATGTACTCAGCACTGAGGATACTGTGGATACAGGGGCCGTTTCTGGACCATCGGCTTGGGTTTCCATGGATCAAGCGGCGGAGCTGCTCTGTGGAATCGATCGGCTTATCCAACGGATCGATCGCACCGAATCGGCACTTCGAGATCGCGAAGCCCAGCTCAGCGGTTTGGTCGCTTTCTCCAACCATGCGGCACCCTCTCGGGAACTTGCAGCCCGACTAGAGTCGGTTCTCGAGAGCACAGCTGTTTCGCTTGGTGCGGTTTGCTCGGCCCTTTACTTGCTCGACGAAAACACAACAGAGCTTAAGCTAAGAGCAACCTATGGACTTCCCAGATCCAGATTCACTCTCCCTCCTAGGGACTTACGAAGCAGCCTTGCGGACATCGAGGCGCTCACTGGCAACGCTGTCTTGCTCAGCGATACCAAAGCCGCTCCTCAATGGCAGTCCCCTGAACCCTATCGCTCAGCCCTTGTTGTTCCCATCGGCACTACAACGATGCCTCACGGAACCGTGTGGTTTTGGTCGAACGAACCTCGATCCTATACCGCCGCTCAGATCGAAGTTGCAAACCTGGCCGCAGGCCGTCTGATGGGTGAAATCGAGCAGTCGATCCTTGGGAGCGAAGTCACGACCGCTAGGCATCTTGCCAAGCAACTGGATCGTGCTAGTGAATTCCAAGCAAGTATGTTTGCGGATTATCAAATCCTCCACGAGGACTATGACTTAGGCGGCTGGTCTCACCAACAAGGCTTGATCGGAGGAGCTTTCCATCGCTGGAGCCTCACGCAACAGAACAAACTGTCCTTGGTCGTCGGATCGGCAAATGCCAACCATGCCACCGGGAGCATGATCGCAACCTCGGCACTGACGGCTCTGGACCTCTTTGAGAGGGGCTTTCTTCCTGGAACACCGAGGGATCAACAATCGCTCAGCGGCGCGCTTCGGAACGCTCTTCAAGCGATCAATGACCAGCATTGGAGCCGAGGCAATGACGCTTGGCATTTGCATGCGACCGCGGTCGAAATCCATCCTGAAACGGGAACCGGTATCGCTTATTCAGGCGGCGATATGCATTGCCTTATTCTTGGAGATCGCGGCATTCGCCATATCGGAAGCTCCTACCCTTGCCTTGGTAGCGATCCCGACCAGCAAATCGCATGGGGACGATTCATTTTGGAACCCAACGAAATGCTAGTGGCGTTCACCTCTGGTATGCTCGGTGTGGAATTCGATATCTCGAAGATGCTCAAGTTCTTACGGGATTGGCGTGAAGAACCCGCCTGCGACTTGGCTTGCAGTATCGCCGAACAATTGCCACTCTTAAACGAATTCGCTTGCGAACCATCCGACAGAGCCTTGGTGATCTTGAAAAACTTGCGCTAAGTGCGTCGAGACTCAAGCTTGGTGATCACCCAGTCGGTTAGCTTGCCTGGGATCGGGAATCGCAACAGGAACACAAGCATCAAGATCGCAGGTACAATCACGTACCATTGCGGAAGCGCATCTGCGACTCGCAGCGCCACGATAGAGATCATGACCCCTGATTCCAAAATCGCGCAACCAACGATATGGGCTATTTGGTAACGTTTGGACAATTGTTCAACCTCTTGTGCTTCGGGTTTGGATTCCATGTTCCGCATGATCGCTGGGATCAAGAACGATGGGACCACTGGCAAGATCGCCAGAATGATAAACACAAGAGGAAACGGTGCATCGTTTCCACCCAAGTTTCGACTTTGCCAATAGAACAGGCCTAACAAGACGGAAGCTCCCACCAACAAATTCGCATGGATGATCATCAAGATTCTTTCGGCGGGCTTAAGCTCAACTCGCAACGAGTCGATCTCATCGCGGCTTAATTCCTGTTGGCTGTTTTGCATGGTCTACCTTTGGGTCTCTTCGCTGATAACATCAAGAATCTTCATCGCCGCGAAGTTTGGCAAGAACGCTAAAGTCCTCTAGTGTCGAAGTGTCTTGAACACTTTCTTTTCCAGAGGCGATATCGCGGAGCAAGCGTCGCATGATCTTTCCGCTACGTGTCTTTGGCAACATGGTGGTGAATCGAATTTCGTCGGGGACTGCCAGTGCACCGATCTCCTTGCGCACATGTTTTTTCAGTTCGTCGCGGATCGACTCGTCGGGAGCATGATTCTTGAGTGTCACGAACACGGCGATCCCTTGACCCTTGATCTCATCGGGCCGACCTACCGCGGCAGCTTCGGCCACCGACGGATGGCTTACCAAAGCACTCTCGATTTCGATGGTGCTAAGCCTGTGTCCTGAGACGTTGATGACATCGTCGATGCGTCCCATGATCCAGTAATATCCATCGTCGTCGCATCGGGCATTGTCCCCGGTAAGGTACATGTGGGGGACTCGGCTCCAGTAGGTTTCTTGGAATCGCGCGTCGTCACCCCAAACGCCCCGAAGCATTCCTGGCCAGGGTTTTTCGATGCATAGCATTCCACCTTCGTTGGTACCGACATCGCTAAGGTCCGCGTGCAGGACCCTTGGAATGATTCCAGGGAGCGGTTTGGTGCACGATCCGGGCTTGCATGGAATCGCGCCCGGTAGAGGCGACATCATGATGCCACCGGTTTCGGTTTGCCACCACGTATCGACGATCGGACAGCGTCCGCCTCCGATCTTGTTGTAGTACCACATCCACGCTTCGGGATTGATCCCTTCGCCGACACTCCCTAAGAGCCGCAGGCTTGATAAATCATGCTTGTCGACATGATGATCTCCCCACTTGATGAAGGCTCGAATGGCCGTGGGTGCTGTGTAAAGAATGGTGACTTTGTATTTTTCGATCAATTCCCAAAATCGGTCTTCGGCAGGCCAGTTCGGTGCACCTTCGTAGAGGACTTGAGTGGCTCCTGCTGAGAGTGGACCGTAGACAATATAACTATGTCCGGTGATCCAACCGCAATCGGCCGTGCACCAAAAAATGTCTTGCTCTGGTTTGTGGTCAAAGACCCACTCAAAGGTGCGTTTGGCATACAGATTGTAACCTGCGGTGGTGTGTTTGATCCCCTTGGGTTTTCCCGTCGAACCTGAGGTATAGAGAATGAACAAGGGGTCTTCGCTATCTAGGGCAACGGCGGGAAAATGGTCGTTTTGTCCTGCGGTTAACTCGTGCCACCACAGATCTCGGCCCTGATGCATCTTGGTTTCATTGCCAGCCCGGCGCAGGACGATGCAGTGCTGGACGCTGGGGCTCTTGGCAAGAGCTTCGTCGACGGTTTGCTTGAGGGCAAGGAGTTTGCCTCGTCGCCAACCGCCATCGGCGGTAATGACGAGTTTGGCCTGTGCATCGTTATTTCGATCCGCGATGGCTTCGGCACTGAACCCCCCAAAGATGACCGAGTGGATGGCTCCAATTCGGGCACAAGCCAGCATCGCTACGGGTAGTTCGGGTACCATCGGCATGTAGATGCTGACGCGGTCCCCTTTTTGGATCCCCAGCTTGGTCAACGCTGCAGCAAACCGACTGACTTCTTTGGTCAGTTCTGCGTAAGTGATCGTGCGAGTATCACCCGGTTCGCCTTCCCAGTAAAAAGCGACGCGATCGCCTCGTCCTGCTTGGACATGCGCATCTAGGCAATTGTAAGACACATTGGTTTTCCCACCCAAAAACCACTTGGCAAAGGGTTCTTGCCAATCGAGCGTTTTGGTAAACGGTTCGAACCAATGGAGGTGCTCCTTGGCCTGCGATTCCCAAAACGCTTCGGTGTCTGCAATGGAGTGTTCGTAAAGCGACTGATACGCCTGCATCGATCCGATACTTGCGTTTCGCGAAAAATCACCGCTTGGGGGAAACACGCGAGTCTCGTTCATCACGTTGGCAATTTGCTTGGCAGTCATCGTTTTCTCGAAAAGGCGCAGAAGGGGACGGGGGAGGGGAGGCTAGCAGGGGGCTTGCTAGAGAGGAAGGAACTGGGACAAGTACCGATGGCTTTGGATCAAGGAAGCTTTGCGATCCTCCAAGGAGCCTTCGTAAGCTCGGTCTTCGACTTCGACGCAGACAGGACCTTGGTATCCCGCATCGCTCAGTACGGAAAAGAAGCTTCCCCACTTCACATCGCCCAATCCGGGTAATTTGGGAAAGTGGTAAAGGTTCGGATGAGCGAAGATCCCGTGTTGGTCCAGCAGGTGCTGATCGACTCTGACGTCTTTGGCATGGACATGAAAAATTCGGTCGATGAAATCACGGATCGGTTTTAAATAATCCATGTGTTGAAAGACCATGTGAGAAGGATCGTAATTGAGCCCTAGATTGGGGCTCTCCAAGTCAGCGAAGAGCTTTCTCCAAATCGCCGGTGAGCTTGCAATATTTTTTCCCCCGGGCCACTCGTCTTGAGTGAAGATCATCGGGCAGTTCTCGATCCCGATTCGAACCGAGTGCTTTTCGGCTAAATCGACGATAGGGCGCCATGTTTTGAGCATTCTGGGCCAATTGTCTTGAACACTCTTGGTGTGATCGCGTCCGATAAATGTGTTGACTTGGCAAACGCCGAGTTTGGGTGCAGCGGCGATCACGTGCTTTAAGTGCTCGCAGCATCGCTCGGCTTCCTCTTGGTTTGACGACAGGCAGTTTGGATAATATCCCAATCCGCTGATCGACACGCGATGAGATTCGAGCATCTTTCGAATCGATGACACCTTGGATTCATCGAGTTCTAGAACATTGATGTGGGTAACGCCCGCATAGCGACGATCGGCCTTGCTAAGGGGCCAACACATCAATTCGACCGTTTGATATCCGATCGAGCTTGCAAGCTCGATGACTTGCTGAAGGTTCAGTTCAGGGACAATCGCACTAACAAAACCAAGTTGCATCATAGCCATTAGAGTTCCAAGAACAGGCGAGCAGGATCTTCGATGACTTCCTTGATCGTTTTAAGAAACGTCACGGCTTCTCGTCCATCGATGATGCGATGGTCATAAGTTAGAGCCAGGTACATCATGGGTCGTATGACGACTTGTCCGTTCAGAGCGATGGGCCTTTCCTGGATCGAATGCAGCCCCAGAATTCCACTTTGAGGTGGGTTGACAATCGGAGTCGACAAAAGGGAGCCGTAGATTCCGCCATTGCTGATGGTGAAGGTCCCCCCTTCGAGATCTTCGGGCATAAGCCGATTGTTCTTGGCCAGTTCGGCAAACTCACCGATGGTTCTTTCGACATCGGCAAAGCTCATTCGCTCGACGTTTCGCAAAACAGGAACAACGAGCCCTTTGCCTCCGCCGATGGCGATCCCGATATCGCAGTAGTTGCGGTAGACGATGTTGTTACCGCGAATTTCAGCATTCACAGCCGGGAACCGCTTAAGGGCCTCGCAAGCAGCCTTGGCAAAGAAAGACATGAAACCGAGTTTGGTTCCGTGCTTCTCCAAGAATGCGTCTTTGTACTTGTTTCGAAGCTGCATGACAGGTTGCATATCGACTTCATTAAAAGTCGTCAGCAAGGCGGCTTCATGCTGCGCCTTGACCAATCGGGTTGCGATGGTCCGGCGGATCATGCTCATTGGCTTGACCTCTTCGCTTCGATTCGACGAACCTTGTTGCAAAGCCGTCGACGAAGGTGCCGGGCTGATCGTCGTGGTACGCGTTGGAACTAAAACAGGCGAAGTGGCATTTGGGGTTGGGCCCCCAGGAGCAGGTACGCTGCGAGCCGAGATTGCATTGGCAACATCCTCTTTGAGAACCCTGCCTCCTGGGCCTGTGCCTGATACCGATTCGGGAACCAGCTTGTTGTCTTCGGCAAGCCTGCGTGCTGCGGGCATCACACGCACGTCCGAGGTGGTTGGAACCCCTGCTGTCGTAGACGGTGTGCTGGTTGGCGCCAGACTGGGCGTGGCCCCAGAAGCGGAGGCTGGCTTGGGTGCTGGCTGGAATTCCGCGATGGCTTCACCCACGGTTGCGAATTGATCATTGGGCTTGAGAATTTTTACAAGGATGCCATCGACCGGGGCGGAGATCTGAACCGAGGCTTTTTCGGTTTCTAGATCGACCAAATCGGTCCCCGCTGCGACCCACTCCCCCTCTTTCTTGAGCCATTGACTGATTTGAACTTCGGAGATGCTTTCACCGACGGCGGGGACAACGATGGGTGTCATAAGAATTCAGACAGTTTGAGAATGATTGTTTCGAGTTGCCCTTAAGCGGACTCAACTTCCCAAAATCATAGCCTAAAGGAAACTTTGCTCCAACTCGAACTGCAAGCAAGCTAGAGCGACAAGCTATTAGAGTGCCATTCTGCAATTAATTTTTAAAAAAGCTCAACTTTCCCCTCAAGTGGCCTTTTTGGAACCCACCGCGACGTTACACTAGGGAAATTGGCCTGGAATCGAAGGATTCGGTTTTTGGGCCAAGGTTTTTCACTACTTTGAGGGCATTGAGGGGCTTGCTTTGATTTTCTGTGATCGGTTTCCTCAACCAAAGAAGTGTTTCTACCGGTTTTTCTTTCCGAAAGCGGAGGATTTTCAATGATGTCATCGATTCATCGGATCGCCGGTCGGACGAAACCTGTTTACGCAACTCTATTCTTCGCTAGGCGTAAGGCTTGAGAGCAGCCCCGGCGATCAGGAACCTTGGGCTCCTTTTTGGTCGTCTTGGTTTATCTCCCCTGAGTGCGTTGAAATTCAGGGTTTGAGCCCTATTATCCTTGATTTTCGATTGTTTGACTCCCTTAATCGATAGAACATTCCAAGTTATGGCGACATCATCGAAGCGACGATTGCAAACTTCTGAAACGCGCGTCTTTGGTTCTGGTCGAAGCCAGTTTCCGATTCCGAATTTGACGGTGCTGCAAACAGCCTCTTACGAAGCGTTTTTGCAGGAAGACTTAGCCCCTGACAAGCGAAAAAACCAGGGGCTCGAAAGTGTGCTTCGCGAAGTCTTCCCGATTTCCAGTTACGACAACACCGCGAGCTTGGAATATTTGCGGTATGAATTGGGCAAACCCAGATACACCCCCGAGGAATGCCGTCAGTTGCGGCTCACGTACGGCAAGCCCTTGAAGGTTTGGTTGCGGCTAAATCGCCAGCAACCCCTCGAAGAAGAGGTGTTTTTGGGCGATATCCCAATCATGCTCGGAGGTGGCGAGTTCATTATCAACGGTGCTGAGCGGGTGGTCGTCAGCCAATTGCACCGCTCACCAGGCGTCGATTTCGTCGAGGAGTCCGAAGGAACTTCGGACCGCAAGCTGCCTTCGGCTCGCGTCATCCCCGAACGAGGCAGTTGGATCGAGATCAATGTTACCAAGAAGGATTCGTTGCAAGTCCGCATCGACCAGTCGGGTAAATTCTCGGTCATCACCCTGCTGCGGGCTATGTCGCCGAAGTTGAGTACTGATACCGATCTTTTGAACGCGTTTTACGAGGTCAAGACCGAGAAAATCAGCGACGGCCGTTCGCTTCCTAAGGTGGAAAACAAGATCGCTTGCGATGATATCGTGTTCCCTTCGGACCACGAGCGAGCCGGTGAAATCATCGTCGAGGCCGGGCACAAGATTTCCAAAGCCATCGGGGATATCATCTGTACCTGCGGAGTTAAGTCCGTCCAGGTCATGGATATGCCCAAGGTCCCGTATTTGCTGAACTCGATGGCCGAGGACAATACAGCCAGCCACGAAGAAGCATTGCTTCGGATTTATCAGCGTTTGCGACCAGGCAATCCGCCTGCCTTGGAAAAAGCCAAACAGCTATTCCACGAAAAATTCTTTGACATCAATCGCTATCGACTCGGTAGGGTTGGTCGCTTCCGTGTCAACCGGAAACTTGGACTCTCGGTGCCTGAAGACGAGATGGCTCTGCGTCCTGAAGACTTGATCGCCTCGATCAAATACCTGATCGATCTTTTTGATCCCGATAGCACTGCCCGCTTCGATGATATCGACCACTTGGGAAATCGTCGTTTGCGTACGATCGATGAGCTTGCATGCGAAGAGTTGCGAAAGGGCTTTTTGAAGCTTCGACGAACCGTTCAAGAGCGGATGAGTCTCAAGGAAGTCCAAGACATGACTCCTCGCTCGCTGGTCAATCAAAAGAGCATCTCGGCTGCGATCGAGTATTTCTTTGGAAGAGGCGAACTGTCTCAAGTCGTCGACCAGACCAATCCGCTCTCGCAACTGACCCACGAGCGAAGGCTATCGGCGCTGGGCCCTGGTGGATTGAATCGTAAACGAGCAGGCTTCGAAGTCCGCGACGTTCATATTTCTCACTACGGACGCATTTGCCCGATTGAAACCCCTGAAGGAACCAACATCGGTTTGATCAGTTCGTTGTCGATCTATGCAGGGGTCGATGAGTACGGGTTTTTGATCACTCCTTACCGTAAAGTTGCTGAGGGGCGAGTCACCGACGATGTGGTATGGCTCAGGGCCGACGAGGAGTCGGATGCATACATCGCCCCTGCGGACTTGGCTGTGAAGGAATCGGTGCTTGTTCCTGGCCCCGGTTTGATCGCTCGTCACCGCAGCGACTTTGAAATTGTGGCTCCCGAATCGGTTCAGTACATGGATATTTCTCCGTGCCAAATGGTCGGAGTTTCCGCTGGTCTGATTCCGTTCTTGGAGCACGACGATGCGAACCGCGCGTTGATGGGTTCGAACATGCAACGTCAAGCAGTCCCGCTGCTGGTGGCAGAACCGCCGATCGTCGGAACCGGGCTTGAGAAAGAAGTTGCCAAGAATTCTTCGATGGTTGTGCGTGCACGACGTGCTGGGAAAGTCACTTTTGTCGATGCAACCCGCATTGAAATCGGGCCGGATATTTACCATCTGAAGAAGTATCAAGGTCTCAATGAGAGGACTTGCCTGAACCAACGGCCGATCATTCAAATCGGCGACAAGGTGGAAAAGGGTCAGATCATCGCCGATGGTGCTTCGACACACCTGGGCGAATTGGCCCTGGGACGCAATGTTTTGGTCGGATTCATGTCCTTCGATGGATACAACTACGAAGACGCGATCATCATCAGCGAGGAACTGGTCAAGCAGGACGTCTATACATCGATTCACATCGAAGAATTCGATGTGGAAATCCGCGAGACCAAGCTTGGTCGCGAGGAATTCACACGAGACATTCCAAACGTCAGCGATAAAGCCCTGAGAAATCTCGACCAGACCGGTATCGTTCAAGTTGGAACCTATGTTCGCCCTGGTGATATTCTGGTGGGCAAGGTATCTCCAAAGAGCAAGACGGAATTAACGCCGGAAGAGAAACTCCTGCACGCGATCTTTGGTCGAGCCGGGGAGGACGTCAAGAATGACTCCCTGGAAGTCAGCTCTGGAGTTGAAGGGATCGTCATCGACACCCAGAAATTCTCTCGCCGTATGAGCCTCACGGAAGAAGAACGAAAGAACTTTGAACGAGAACTCAAGCAAGTCGAGACCGAAGGCAACAAGGAGATCTCCAATGCGTTTGTCGCATTCGCAGAGGAAATCGAGAAGTCCATCGGTGGGAAACTGACCGACGAAGACGGGACTCCTCTGACCGGTGGCCAGGATCCGAAGTACATCGCTGAAAAAGCGCAAACATTCAATCTATCGCGCTTGCTCAATCGACTTGACGCTGGATTGCACGCTGAGGTCAAGAAGGTTCACAAGAATCTCTGGCCCGCAGTCGAAGAGGCTTTGGACCTGCGAGACCGTCAACTCAACAGCATGAAGCGAGGCGATGAGCTTCGAAGTGGCGTTTTGCAGATGGTTAAAGTTTACATCGCGACCAAACGAGTCATCAGCATTGGCGACAAGATGGCCGGGCGACACGGAAACAAAGGGGTCATTTCGAAGATCCTTCCGGTCGAAGATATGCCGTTTTTACCAGATGGTACCCCGATTCAAATCATGCTCAATCCGCTTGGGGTTCCTAGCCGGATGAACGTAGGTCAAATCCTCGAGACCCACTTGGGATGGGCCGGTGCTGCGTCCGGCTTCCAAGCCATTACGCCGGTGTTTGATGGGGCCTCCGAAGAGATCATCAACGATGCGTTGGAAACAGCAGGCTTGCCACGGCATGGCAAAATCCGGCTTTTCGACGGTCGAACCGGTGAACAGATGGAACAAGAGACCACCGTTGGCTACATCTACATGCTCAAACTGCACCACTTGGTCGATGACAAGGTCCATGCTCGAAGCACAGGCCCCTATTCGTTGATCACGCAGCAACCCCTTGGTGGCAAAGCTCGATTCGGTGGACAACGCTTCGGGGAGATGGAAGTTTGGGCGCTGGAAGCCTACGGTGCCGCTTACATCCTTCAGGAACTCCTGACTGTCAAGAGCGATGACGTCGAAGGTCGGACCAAGATTTACGAGTCGATGGTCAAGGGAGAAAACACGCTGGAGTCCGGGACACCAGCAAGTTTCGACGTTTTGACCAATGAAATTCGAGGCTTGGCCCTCAACATGCGACTCGAGAAGCGTCGGTTGTAACCACCCATCGACGATCTTTTCTGCCCCAATTCCAAATACTGAACCACTTACAATATCGATCCCTGGAGCACTCGTACCATGAGTACTGTTTCCGAAGCCACCTACGATCGCGTGAACGACTACACCTCGGTCAAGATTTCGCTCGCTCGTCCTCAGGACATCCGTTCCTGGTCCTTTGGTGAAGTCAAGAAGCCCGAGACCATCAACTACCGAACGTATCGCCCCGAGAAAGACGGGCTGTTCTGCGAACGGATTTTTGGCCCTGAAAAAGACTGGGAATGCGCCTGCGGAAAATACCGTGGGATGAAGTACAAGGGGATGATTTGCGATCGTTGCGGAGTGAAAGTCACCCACTCGCGTGTACGTCGCAAACGGATGGGACACATTGAGTTGGCCGCCCCAGTGGCTCACATCTGGTTCTTTAAAGCGATGCCAAGTCGACTTGGCAATTTGCTCGAAATGAAAACCACAAGCCTTGAGAAAGTGATCTACTTCCAGGACTACGTGGTGGTCAATCCAGGCAACACCGAATTAGAAGCCCAACAATTGCTGACCGAAGACGAGTATCGGGCAGCCAGAAGCCAGTACGGAGACGGATTCGAAGCCGACATGGGCGCCGAAGCGGTTCGCAAGTTGCTTCAAAATCTCGACCTTGTGAAGCTATCAGAAGAACTGCGCACCGAGCTTCATGAAACCTCCAGCAAGCAGCGCAAGAAGGAGTTGATCAATCGCTTGAAACTGGTCGAGTCGATCCGAGATAGCGAAAATCGTCCCGAATGGATGATCCTCGATGTGATCCCTGTGATCCCACCAGACCTAAGACCACTGGTTCTTCTCGATAGCGGAAACTTCGCTACTTCGGACCTCAATGATCTTTATCGCCGGATCATCAATCGCAACAACCGTTTGAGGAAACTTGTCGATTTGAATGCCCCGGAAGTCATCATCCGCAACGAAAAGCGGATGTTGCAGCAGTCCGTCGACGCATTGTTCGATAACGGTCGATGCAAGCGGCCGGTACTCGGTAGCAGCAATCGGCCTTTGAAGTCGTTGACCGACATGATCAAAGGCAAGCAAGGTCGATTCCGAGAAAACCTGCTGGGTAAACGAGTTGACTACTCGGCCCGTTCTGTGATCGTGGTCGGACCGAGGCTGCGTTTGCATCAGTGCGGGTTGCCCAAGAAGATCGCCTTGGAACTCTACCAACCGTTCATCATTCGCAAGCTGAAGGATCTTGGACATGCCGATACGATCAAATCGGCCAAGAAGATGCTCGAGCGAAAGGATGACGAAGTTTGGGATATCCTTGAGCAAGTGATCCGAAACCATCCGGTCCTGCTTAACCGAGCCCCCACCTTGCACCGGATGGGTATCCAAGCCTTCGAACCAACCTTGGTCGAAGGCAATGCGATCCATTTGCACCCACTGGTTTGCAAAGGCTTCAACGCCGACTTTGACGGCGACCAAATGGCCGTGCACTTGCCCCTTTCGATCGAAGCCCAAGTGGAAGCTCATACGCTCATGATGAGTACCCACAACATTTTTGCTCCGAGCAACGGCAAGCCGATCATGAGTCCATCCCAAGATACGGTGATGGGTTGCAACTACATCACGATCATGCTTGCCGATCAACCTGGCGAAGGGATGACTTTCTCCAATCCGATGGAGGCCGATTATGCCTACAGCGTCGGTAAGATAGCGTTGCATGCAAAGATCAAAGTTCGGCTCCCCAAGGGAAGGAAACTCAAGAATGATGAGCCGAGTTCACCGGGCGGTCGGATTGTAGAGACCACCTACGGTCGGATTCTGTTTAACTCGATCCTGCCCCAAGGAATGGATTTCTACAACCAATCGCTTCGTTCAAGCGACTTGGCCATGGTGATCAGCGACTGCTATCAATTGCTAGGTCGCCGAGCGACCATCAAACTGCTCGATGATATGAACCAACTAGGTTTCCGCGAGTCAACTCACAGCGGCTTGTCCTTCGGTGCCGACGATCTGGTGACACCTGAGACCAAGGCTCGACATATCACCGATGCGGACAAGAAAGTGATGACGTTCCAGAAGAACTACCTCAAGGGTGTGATGACCGCTCAAGAACGCTACAACCAAGTTCTTGACGCATGGACAGCCGCCCGCGAAGCGATCACCAAAGACATGCTCGCTGCGATGGAGACCGACCAACACCGAGGTAACTGGTACGTCAACCCGGTGTTCTTGATGGCTTCCTCGGGTGCACGGGGCGGTATCGAGCAAATTCGCCAGCTCGCAGGGATGCGGGGATTGATGGCCAAGCCAACCGGTGAAATTATCGAGACCCCGATTAAGTCCAATTTCCGAGAAGGACTCTCGGTGTTGGAATACTTTAGCTCGACCCACGGCGCACGTAAGGGTCTTGCTGATACCGCATTGAAGACGGCGGATTCGGGTTACCTGACTCGTAAACTTGCCGACGTCGCTCAAAACGTTGTGATCACTCTGAATGACTGCGGTACGACCAAGGGAATTACCAAGGGTGTGATTTATCGGGGAGAGAAAGTGGAAGTTCGATTGACAGAGTCCATCACTGGACGAGTCAGTCGACAAAACATAGTCAATCTGATCACTTCGGAAACGATCGTCGAAGAAAGCCAGATGATCTCCCGAGAAGTTGCTCGCAAGATCGAAGAGATGGGGTTGGAGAAGATCCAAGTTCGCTCACCGATGACTTGCGATGCCCCTTTAGGTGTTTGCCGAGCCTGCTATGGCATGGACATGAGCACCGGGTCCATGGTCGAAGAAGGCATGGCCGTGGGTATCATCGCTGCTCAGAGTATCGGTGAGCCAGGTACCCAGTTGACCATGCGTACCTTCCACATCGGTGGTGCAGCAGGTACGACCGTGGAAGAAAGCGATATTAAGTCCAAAAAGGGCGGTGTCGTTAAGTACATCAAGATGCGTTATGTTCGCAACGACAACGGAGAAGACGTTGTCCTAACGCGAAATTGCGAACTCGCAGTGGTCGATGCACGAGGTCGAGAACTGGAACGCTACGAGATTCCCGTAGGGGCCAGACTCCTGGTTCAAGAGGAACAAGAGATTCCCAAGGGCCAAGTCCTGTGTGAATGGAACCCACACAAGATTCCAATTCTTGCAACCGTCGGAGGGAAAGTCAGTTTCGTTGACATCTCCGAAGGCGAGACCATGAAGATCGAGAAAGATCCCAGTGGGAACATCCGTCGAAGTATCATGGACTCTCGAGGAAAGTTCCATCCTCAAATCGTGCTCGAAGACGCCGACGGTAAGGCCGTTGACGTTCACTACTTGCCTGACAAGGCGGTGATCAATGTCACCGAGGGCAAGAAGGTCAACGCTGGTACAGAACTGGCAGAAATGCCTCGTGAAGCGACCGGTGTGAAAGACATCACCGGTGGTCTGCCTCGAGTCACCGAAATCTTCGAAGCCAGAAAGCCCAAGGATCCTGCTGTCGTTGCCGAAATCGATGGTACCGTGGAAATTTCCAAGGACCGCAAACGCGGTAAACGCTCCATCTTGGTCAAGAGCGATAGCGGTGAAGAAATCGAACACTTAGTGCCACCTGGCAAGCGATTCCTTGTCCATTCAGGGGATATCGTCAAAGCCGGTCAAGCATTGGTCGAAGGCCCATTGGTACCCCACGATATCCTTCGCGTAAGCGGTGAAGAAGCCGTCCAGCAGTACCTCTTGCACGAGATCCAACAGGTCTACCGATCCCAACGGGTTGAAATCAACGACAAACACGTTGAAATCATCATCGCTCGAATGCTGCGAAAGGTCAAAATCACCAATCCTGGAGACACCAGTCTCTTGGCCGGTTTGGTCATGGATCGATTCGACTTCAAGAAACATAACGATCATATCGCCAAGTGCATGAAGGTCACCGATCCGGGCGATACCCAGTTTGCCCTGGGAGCTATCGTCACGAAAGAAGAATTCGATACGGCCAATGCTCAAAGCGAAGGACTTGGTGGCAAGGGAGCCAAGGGCAAGAAGCCCAAACCAGCCCATGCCGAAGTTCAGTTGCTTGGAATCACCAAGGCTGCGGTGCAAAGCAATAGCTTTATCTCAGCAGCGAGCTTCCAAGAGACCACCAAGGTGCTAACCGAAGCTGCCTTGGCTGGTAAAGTGGACCGGCTCGTGGGACTCAAGGAAAACGTAATCCTAGGCCACCTGATTCCTGCCGGAACTGGCTTTAGGATCTTCCAAGAGTCCGAGGTCTCCTATCGCAAAGAGGCCCTGGAAGACTTGGTCAATCGCGGTGCGGCAGTCGCTGAACAACAGAACTATCCGCTGCTAAACCAAGCTCCTAAGTCCGCTTCGCCCCTGACAGACAGCCCCGTCGAGCCAGTTGCCTCGACCGATGCGCCCGCTGAATCGGTCGAACCTGTCGAACCTGAAGTTTCGAATCCCGCCTCGGATGCTCCGGCTTTTGAAGAGTAACTAGTCCGTGGGTGATACCAACGACTTGCAATGGATAGCTTCGGCACTTGGTGCCGAAGCTTGGGACCTTTGCAAGCAGTTGCAAAGCGTTCCTAGAGCCGATTCACTCAGGCCGGTTCTCTCACCTGATCAATTGCACTTTCTCCAGTGTCAGACTGAATTTGCTCTTGGTCCTGCCAAGAGCAAAGTTGCGGAACCTTGGAATTGGTTTTGGACCAAAATTCTGTTGGAACAAGCGTCCGATGAGTGGACCGCTCAGGAAACAGCCAAAGACTTTCCGGTAAGTGCGTCGGTGGTCGATGGGTGCTGCGGTGCAGGAGTTGATGCGATAGCGATTGCAAGACACCTTGCACAGCATCAAGCAATCGATCAGCGGTTCTGGGCGATCGACTCCAATCCAGTGGCTTGTCAGTTGACCCAATTCAATGCCAAAAGAAATGGCATTGCACTATCCCCCATGGAATCCCGATTTGAAGACGTTTCACTAAGCCGGTCGACCTGGTTGCATCTTGATCCAGACAGGCGTGTTTCGGGTCGCAGGGTCAATATTCACGCGACTGAGCCCAACTGGGACATCATCTCGCAAAGAATTTCCCAAGCCCCGGGGGCGTCGATCAAGGTCGCACCAGGGTTTCAACCCGAAAGGGATTTTCGATGGGGAGAGTGTGGACCGCCCCAAGTTCGCAGATGGATATCCAAAGATGCTTCTGTGCGTCAGCAACGTCTCTATTGGAGAATTCCAAGATGGCACAATGCAACCCGTGTCGTGAGTGCTTTTCGCAATGACATTGGATGGCACCATGAAATCTTTGAAGAGTATCTAGACCGGACCGAACTGTTTCTGGCAAATTACGGTTACAACCCCATCGAGCACGACGCTAGTCAGTTGGACGACTATGATTTCGTTGCAGACCAAGACCCTGCCCTAAGAGCAGCAAATTGCGTAGTCTCGTTATCGAATCGGTTGGGTATCAAGGTGATAGGCAATGAGTTTGGATACAATGCTGCCAATAGAATCATCCCTCATCCAATGCTTCGTTGGTTTCGAGTCTTGGATGTATTGGCCTTGGATCGAAAGAGGATTCGTGCGATGTCTCGATCGTTCAAGGTAGGACGGTGGGAGCTCAAGAGCCGAAACGTCGATGTCGATTTGGTTCAATGGCGAAAAGAACTTATCATCGACACGGATTCGCAGCGAATGGGTTGGTTGCTGATCACCAAGGTAGGTAAGAGGCATGTCTGTATTGTTGGCGAGGCTGTCTGATGGGCAAAGGACTCTTTGTCACTGGAACCGACACGGAAGTTGGCAAGACACATTTCGTTTGCCAACATATCCTTCGCCTGAAACAAGAGGGAATCGATGTAGGGGTCTATAAACCCGTAGCAAGTGGTTTTGCTAGGGATGATCATCGAAGTGATGCATCACGGCTCTATCGAGCACTCGGCCAGGGAGCATCGAAGTATCGATTGGAACAGATCAACCCGCAGTGTTTTTTGGCTCCGCTGGCCCCGCCGCTTGCTGCCCAAGCTCAAGGGTTCTCCATCGACGAAGAACTGCTCATCGATGGAGCGGAAGCTCTTTTAGCAACGTGCGACATTCTGCTTGTCGAAGGGGCAGGGGGGCTGTTTTCCCCGCTGACTTGGAGCATGACCAATGCGGATTTGGCAGTCAGACTTGAGCTTGATTTGATCCTTGTCGCGGAGAATCGATTGGGCTGCGTTCACCAAATTCTTGCAACAGTCCTAGCTGCTCAAAGCGTGGGGCTGGCAGTCCACGCCGTGGTCTTGAACCAAACTCGCAAGCAGTTGGATTCCGCACAGACGAGCAACCAGACGTTGCTAGCTCCCTTCCTGGCGAAACTCGATCCAAGGATTCAGATATGGAAAGAGTCCTTTGTACCAGCGAGGGGAGCCGAATCGACTCAGAGTTGAATAAGCGAAATTACCTGTTTTTGGGTCTTGGGGTTGAAGAGGCGTGATTCTTGGTGGAAATTAGCGAGCGAGGAATCATAATCCTTGTTCGAATTATCTCCCTCGATGGGTACAGAGCATGTTCTATTGGATTTATGACATTCCTAGCGTCGCTTTGGCGCTGATCATTACCGGAGCGTTTGTCGCATTTAGCTGGCTAGGGACCATCTTCATCCGTCCATTCCTTCGGGTGTTCCTGCGCAAGAGGGCTGATATCAACGACCTGATCGGATACATGCTCTCTTGTTTTGGCGTTTTCTACGGATTGCTTTTAGGATTGCTAGCCGTTGCTGCTTATCAGAATTTCACTGGCGTTGAGACCATTGTTTCCAAAGAAGCCTCTTCGCTATCGGCTCTTGCTAGAGATGTAAGCGCTTATCCCGAACCGGATCGCACCAACCTAATCTGGCTGCTTCGCGATTACACTCGCTACGTGGTAAAGTATGCTTGGCCTGCTCAACAGCAAGGCATGGTCCCACAGGAGGGAAACACCAGGATGATTGCCTTTCACGAGCAACTCATCCGTTTTGAACCCAGTACTCCGGGTCAGGAAATTCTACACGCCGAAGCACTTAGGCAGTTCAACAACTACCTCGAAGCTCGGAGACTTAGGCTCTTTGCAGTGACAACTTCGATTCCTGGTGTGATGTGGGCAGTGGTTCTAGTTGGCGCGCTGATGAACATCGCATTGATTTGGATGTTCGACATGAAAATCGTCAATCACTTGTTCCTTGGCGGGATTCTATCTGCGTTTATGGGGCTGATGATTTTCTTGATCGCGTCCCTGGATAACCCATTCCGAGGGGAGCTGAGTATCTCCTCGGCTCCATTCCAAGATATCCTCACCCACTTAATGGAAGAGTAGGCGTCGATGCCCCCCAGACGATCCCTCCCAATGCGTCTTCGATCGGCATGGACGTTGCTGTATTTAGCAATCTTTGCGTTGAGCGGATGCGAACCGCTTAACAAGGCTCGCGATGTGCTGACAAAGTCCGATCAAGAGCGAAAAACCATAAAACTCGGTATTTTGCACTCTCAGACCGGAACGATGGGGATGAACGAGATGTCGCTGAGGCATTGCGAGGTTCTGGCTATCGAGCAAATCAACGCTAGCGGCGAGTTATCCAACGTGGATTTAGTCCCTGTGGTAAAAGATGGGCGTTCCAAGAGCGATATCTTTCGTCGACGAACAAGAGAGCTTGTCGATGTCGAAAAGGTTGACGTGATTTTTGGTTGTTGGACCAGCTTGCACCGCAAAGCGGTCATCGACGAGCTGGATAATCCCACGGACTTATTCCGCACCGAGCCGGTTGCCAGGAATTCAGCCCAACCCCATAAACCACTCCTTTTTTACCCCCTGCAATACGAAGGTTTCGAAGTAAACCGAAATGTCTTTTACTTTGGAAGCACGCCGAATCAACAGATCTTGCCTGCTTTGGATTGGTTTATGTCCCAGCAAGGCGGTAGCCGAAAGCGAGTCTACCTGATCGGATCGGATTACCTCTTTCCAAGAACCGCCAATTTCATCGTCCGAAAGTACCTTGAAAAACAATCGATGCAGGTCGTGGGCGAGGATTATCTGCCACTTGGACATTCCGATTTCAAAGACTCCATCCGTCGAATAGCCGAAACTTCACCCGATTTGATTTTGAGCACGATCAATGGGGATAGCAATTTCTACTTTTACAAACAGTACTACGAGTCGGGAGCCAGACCAGATTCGACTCCGATCGTTGCAACGAGTGTTGGAGAAGACGAACTCAGGCGGATTCCCCCAGAGTATGTTCATGGCCACTTTGCGGCTTGGAGCTACTTTCAATCTCTCGATACGCCCCAGAGCCAGGAATTCGTGAAATCATTTAAGAGGGCATACGGCCTTGATCGTGTCGTTGATGATCCGATGGAAGCTGCGTACACTCAGGTGATGGTATGGAAAGAAGCTTACAAGAGGGCGAAGTCTTCGGATCCGATGAAGATCCGCGAAGTCCTCGAGAAGGGACTTGAGTTCGATGCCCCTGGCGGCAAGATCAAAGTGGACCCCAAAACGCATCACCTCTACAAGAAATTTCGCTTAGGGAAAACAGGACTAGATCGGCAATTTGAGATCGTCTATGAATCGAAAGACTTGATCGCTCCGGAGCCTTTTCCATCGTTTGCATTTCCTGGTTGGGAATGCGACTGGACACGTAATGGATTGACCAAAGGCCCCATGCCCACCATTGGACTTTGAGCAACACTACGGAACTTTCCGCAAGAAAGCGATCAGGTCATTCAACGCCGCTGGGTCAAGTTCTTTTAGCATCCCGTCAGGCATAAGCGACTTGCCAGAGCTTTTCCACTCCTGAATGTCATTGCGTTTTATCGAAATATTTTGGTTCTGAGCGGTCAGCAACGTGACCTGCTCTTGGGTGGAACTGACCAAAATCCCCGCCGCGATTTCACCATCGTTGGTTCGAATTTGCAATTGCTCGTACTTTGGATCCATTTCACGACTAGGTTCCGCAACGGCTAACGCGATCGCTTCATTTGGCCGAACTCGGTAGGAGTCAAGCGATGGCCCGATGGTGATCCCGATGTCCAAAACGCGGTGGCAAGATGCACATAGTTTCTTAAAGTGAGCTTGGCCCCTTTCGGCATCGCCTGGTTTTGACCAAGCTTCCCGATACGTGCCGGCTACGGTCTCCCAGGGGACTTCGGAAACTGGCGATAGTTGCTGAGCTCTTTTCTTGATGGCTTCCGATGGAAAAGCTCTCAGAGACTGCCAAACCCAAGCTGGCAAAGCTGGGGAACTGGTTTCTTTTTGCTCCGCGTAATCGAGCACAAGCTTTGCCCCGCTGTCGCTTCGAATCAACGATTTGAGAATCGACTGATCAACTACGGGATTAGCCCCTTGTAGATACTTGGATGCGATCACTTCAAGGGCGGGCTGATTGGGAACCCAGGACTCGATCACCTTGCACTGAAGCGACATCGAAGGGCATTCCGACAGGATTTTATCGAGGAATTCTTCACGCTTCTCGATCGGCAAGGTGCCTAATAGGCGAATCGCATTGATCCGCTGGGACTCATCGGTGCCAACTTGCAATTCAGCTTGCCGATCCAGTGGATTGCCCTCTAAGGCCGCTTGAAGTTTCGGTACCAATAGTTTCTCTGCCAGTTTGCTTAGGTGCAGGTAGGTTTCACTTCCTTGGGTGATGACTCTTCGCTCGACCAATCGGCCGAGCACCTCCAGTGCACTTTTGCTTTGAGTATCGCTCCAACCTTGCTGGTTCCAACTCTGCACCAGTTGGACAAGATCACCATTTTTGTGCATCTGATAGAGGATGGCATCGAGATAACTTTCGCCCCGGTTCAGCGAACCAAAGAAGGTAAACCAATCAGACTGCTCCCATAGAGACTTGGCTGCGTCCCCTTGAATGGCGACCTCCATAGCAGCTCTCAGTTCTTCGCAAGCAAGGATGTCTGGATCCTTTCTATTCAACCAATTGGCAAAGAGCTGCGCACGATCTTTAGCGCTGCTTAAGACCATTTTGCTCCGAACGGCCATGACCATTTGAACCTCGAGATCTGTTTCACGAAGCATCAGCTCGGTGACTTTTTGCTGGTCATCCACGGACCAATTGGCAGTGAGTCCTTCGACCCGGTTTGCAAAGACCCACGACCATCGGCGGATGTGGACCGACTCGTCTTGAATACCACGCAACCATGTCTCTTTGTCGACTCCTTGTGGCAACGAAGCTAACACACAGTGAGCGTAAAGCCTAGCAAGAGGTTGCTGACTCGATTGCACGATGGCGCGACATTCGGCGATCGCCTCGAGATCTTGTCTCTGGATGAGCAACTCAAAGGCAGTTTCTCTATGCCACCCGTTGAGGAAACTGAGATAAACGCAGAGTTTCTTGGTTGGCAAATCCTTAAGATTTTCTGGAGTTCTTCGGACGGGTTGTTCGCTAGAGCGAACTCGCCAAATGCGCCCTAAGTCCCTTCCGGAAGTCAAATCGACTTGACTTTTGATCGGTTCGGGAATGCTCTTGGGGTGCTCGATTGTTTCGCGCGCCATGTCCACGATGTAGAGACAACCATCAGGACCGTTGGCGAATTGTACGGGCCGAAACCATGTGTCTTTACTTCTTATAAATTCTGTCTTTGAGTCGATCCGTTCTCCTTGTGATGCAACGCCATTTCGTACCAACCGCTTTCGGTGGACAAGATTGCTACCGACATCGGCGATTAGGGCGATTGGATGATCGGTATCTGCCCACTGATCTCCATCGTAAATAGTGACTCCCGTGGCTGATGTAAAGTATCCACTAGCTCTCCCCTGTCCCTCGAGAATTCCTGTTGAGATGCCCGCCAATCGCATCTGGGTTCGTATAGTACGCCAAGACTCTACAGGCGAAATGCGAAATACTTCGGCTTGGGGTCCATCCACAGCGACCGATCTACGCCATGAAACGGGCTTTGACAACGTCGCATCGGTCAATTCTGGCAAGTACCAACCCACGACCTGTTGCAGATGGTCGCTATTGCTGGTGACGTATCGGTCCCCCCAGGGGCTAAAATCCATACCATGCTGGCCATAGCCTACCACGCTCGAGACCGTGGAATCGACAAGATCAAATGCCACATCGCGACCCGAAACAGTGTACGGACTGGTAGGTAACTTGATGGCGGAATTGGGACTTCCCACCAAACTTCCTCCATTGGAACTTGTCGAGACATGCAACCGACCATCAAGTCCAAAGTGAAAGGAGTTCACTAAGCCTTGGACATTTTGCCGTCCAAAACCTTCGAGTATCGTGGTGGATTTCCACGGGGCATTTGGAGCACCAGAATCCGATTTGAATTCCTGCAATTTGGGGGCCGCTGCCACCCATGTTCGATCTGTTAAACAGGCTAGGGCCGTGGGCCAGGATAATCCTTCAGCAATGATTTGCGATTGATCCATTTTTCCATCAAGATCGGTATCCACCAGCTTGCTGAGTCGACCCAAGGCATCATTCTCTTGTTCGCTGTAATCGACCATTTCGACAACCCAAAGAGCACCAGTAGCATCGAAAGCGATCGCCACCGGGCTCTTGATCAAAGGTTCAGAGGCAACCAATTCGATTTGAAAGCCAGGCTGCAACTCGATCGCCGCTTGGGCTTGCTGGAGCGTCAAAGGAGCAATTCGCTGAACCTGTGTTTCGCGAATATTCTGATACGCCGAGCTAGTCTTGTTGAAAGCCAAAACCGATAACGATAAAACCACCGGGAGTATTGCCAGTTTGATCATGGGTCTGGAGTGGGAACTGGAGTAGGAAATAGAAATTCCAATGCGGTCGGAAGTCGCTTGGCCCAAGCCGTTTCGTTGTGTTTGGCGTCCTGATCGATCAAGAAACCAACATCGAATCGTTGGGAATGGTGTTGCTGAATCAAAGTTGTAAGCTCTTTGGCTTGCTCGATCGCTTGGGTTTGACCCTGAAGGGATTTCCCCTCCAAAGTCCCCATGTCAATCCAAAGGCGTTGTTTGGAATTGGTGGGTCCAGGTTCCAGGGGTTTTGAGAATACGTCGAGCGCATGTGCATTCCCCCAAAACAGCGAGGGTGACATCGCTGCCCCTCTTGCGAAAACATCAGGACGCTTGTGCAGAGCGTTCAGCACAAAAAGGCCACCCAAGGAAGATCCAACGATCGCCGTCGACTCCGGAGACCGATCCGTACGATACTGCTTGTCCACCCAGGGCTTTAACTCGTTTGCGACAAACTGGAGATACGCATCGGCCCTGCCGCCAACGGTGTTTCCTGAAATCACGTCTGCCACTGGGGTGTACTCATCGAATCGATCTTTCGAGTTATCGATCGCAACAAGAATAAGTGGTTTCGGATCGGGTCTTTGAGCAAACTCGTCGGCTGTTTCATCGGCTCGCCATTCGATACCGAAAGCCGCTCTTTGGTTGTCGAATACATTCTGTCCATCTAGCAGATAGACCACCGGAAAATGGGACTGGAGATCGGCTCGGTATTGAGGTGGCAACCATACGGTGATGCGTCGTTTGGAACCGAGCAATTGGCTATCGAAATCGATCCAACGAAGATCCCCACTGGCAGTACTCGCAGGAAGTGGTTTGGGGATTGCCCAGTTAGCGACCTGAATCTCTACAGTTTGGGGGGCAGTCACTATCAGCGTTCGATTCCTGATTTCGCTCCCCCCTGAGCCTTTCTCAACCGTCGACCAACTACCTCGTGTGATTTTGTACTCGATTCGAGTTCCAATCTCCATCTGCGCGCTTGCTTGGTACAACCCATCGGATAGTCGTTGCAACTCGAAAACGTCGGGCTGCCATGGTCCAAAGCACTCCTGGTTTCCGGCGATGTACAGCTTAGCATCGGCAGGTGTATCGCTTGGAACTTGGACCTTCCAAACGATTTTGGCCTTCTGTGACTCAGGAGCAGGTATCTGCTGTGCCCAAGCGCTCATGCAGATCATGGACCATGCGATCGCCCAAATCCCTAAACGGCAAACTTGCAGAAAATCACCGCGATTGGTCAATCACAATCTCCTTTGCAGCATTCTGGAACGAATCTTTCATTTCGCTTGAATTATAGCCTGCAAAAAGACTTCATCGCTCACGCCACCATCGTTTTTTAGCGATTGCTAGTTTTGAAACCCAAGGTTCGATTTCCTTAGAGAACCTCGCTGCATCGACCGCATAACCGGCGGTGGGTTGTAAGCTTTGGCCAACAATGTTTTGCCAATAACGATTCAACCTAAGCATCAGTATCTCTCGCATCCATTTGGCAACGATCGAGGAGGCTGCCGGAGCAAAGAGGGAATCTCCGTCGACTTCAAATCGAATGGAGGTTGGGATTCCAAAATACTCCATCGAATAGCAACTGGACTGAGAGGACTCCGACGTCGCGCAAAATAGTGGTACAGAAATATTGTCATGCGAAGTTTCGAATGTATGAGTCAGCAGGCCGGAATACATCTTCCGCCCCCCTTGCCGGTCGCAATAAATCTCAATGCTATGGCAAGGATACCTTGGCAAACTATCCTTTAAAACCTGCCAAGCGAGATTGAGACTGTACTGACCAAGCACCTCGGCCTTGTTCCCAAATCGGATTACCGAGTCATTGAAATAAGCTTCGTCGAGCACTCTCAGGCGGAAATCAAGCAATTCTATTTTGAGCTTGGACATTTTCTCGCGAGCAAATATCAGCACGGAATCGGATAAGACATCCGCCGTATTTCGATCCGTTAGTTCTTGGACATTCTGATACCAGGGGTTGGCCTGTACCCGATCGATATCGACTGCTGCCAAGTTTGCAAGTTCGAACCAGGGGCGTCCTTGTTGACCAGGATTCCTGATCATGGATTCGAAGAACTCCACCGTGAAGGACAATCCGGATAAACCCTGCCTGGGTTGATAGATCTTTTTGGAATCGCCTAAGGGTACAAAATCGCTTTGATTCGACCACCGTGCCGCTTTGAACTCAGGCAAAAAGGGCTCCATGCCATCTAAGACGTTGAAATCAGAGCCAATTCGCCACAGGCTTGCAGCGATCACCAGGGGCCCCATGTTTGGTCCATAACCTGCTTCATCGACCCCGAGTATCAAACGCATTAGAACCCCCTTTCTTTAGGCTCCTGCGATTTCTTCTTGGGCTTGTCGGAATTGAACATTTTGAACGGTAGGTTATAGATATCAAAATTCATCTTCGGCAGGCTCTCGGACTTGTCAGAAGAAGCCGAGCCTGCGATTGGTTTGATCGCCATGAGCTCCATATCCAAATGCCCCACGACCACCAATCTTTCGGGCAGCTGGGTCAAATGCAACGATGCGCCTCGAAACCACTCTAACCAACTGGTCTGGTATCCTTCAGGAGGTATCGTGTGTAGGGTATCGAAACCAATCGATGAAGGCTCAGCTCCAGGGGCTAGTGCAAATTTCTCTGGCCAAACAGTTGATTCCCAGAGCCGCTCAGAGAGTTGGTATTGGCCACCCAAAGTGCATTGCAATTTCGCGTCGAGCAATCGCTCGGCGACCTCTTTGGCTTCCTGGGGCTTTAGCCCCAATTGCTGACCGATGGAATCCAAAAGAAAGAGATTCCCTCGGGTTGCTTGGGCCGCTTGCCGGAACCCCAAGGTATTGAACCAACCTGCCACCTTGCTCTGGGCAACATTTCCAACTTTCAATCTTCCTTGCGCGATATCCTCTGCAGGGATGACTCTCACCACCATCGCGCACAAATCGAGAATCTCTCGGTGAAACGAGATGATGCTAAATCCACCCATCTGCCAGCGCCACAAACCGATCAGAGTTTTTGAATATCCAGTAACGTCGGGCAACCCACCGCCTAAACCAAGTGGCAAATGATCCAAGATGGCCGGTTTTGGCCAAGCCCCCAAATAAATCGGGAGCGATTTCAGAAGCCCCAATGTCGCAAAGAGGCCTTTGGTCTCCTCGGGAAACGGTAGTTCAATGTCCTTGAGTCCAGCAAACAAAGTATGGTTTGGGGAGTATCGATCTTGGGTTGGATTACCCCGAAGATGCAGCTGAATGTTCACCAAATCATCGCTTGGAAGTTGGATTTGCTGATCGATCGGTGGAGCCAGCAGTAGGCTCATCCATCCATATTTGTCGCTGCCCAAAGGGGCGATGTAAGCTTCGATGGCCACTCGCTCAACCTTCGGAAGCTCCGGATGTTCATATCGCCTCAGCCCTAGCATCAATGGGTCAGTCTGTTGCCAATCCTGGACATAGAATTCGATCGATGCCCGATAATCGGCAGCCTCCTCAGGCGTGCAGTCGACCAATGGAACATCCGCGATGGGCATAAAACTCCCTCGACCACCTCTTACCGAATCAAACCACCGATCCTTGAATTGCAATGTCTCAGATCCATCGACTCGTTGCTGAAACCAGCGAGGCAGATAGCCATTGGAAATCAAGTAGTCCATTTGATCGCTGGGTAACCAATCCGGTGGTATCGAACCGCTCTGGTGCTTGGCGTCTTTGGCGATTTTCAACCCGCCGGACTGTTCGTTCTTGGCAACGATGCTTGCGATTTCCGCATTCTCGATCGCAGCGTTGGCTCGCATTCGTCGCTTAAGCTCGATCTGATAACGGGGGGAGACAAGATTCTGAAAAAACTCCGATGAGAAATAGGCAAAGACATCGTAGTCGTGCTCGATGGGCATCATCAGTCTTGCAAAACGAAAGGCTTGCTCTTGAGCCAGCGACTGATTGTTTCTCTGCACCTCAAGAAATCTGCGGGCAAGCTCTCTGGAACTGGTAACGAAAACATAAGGTTCCGAGAGAACCATGAACGAGCGAACCGACTGATCCGGAGTACTTAAGAATGAAACATTCTGACCATCTATCACTTCATCCCTGAGTTTTCCTCCGTCGCTTTGGATCTCTTCAAATCGAGCCGTTCGCTCTTGCTCAAACGAACCTTTCAACAAAGCGAAATTTTTGGCTTGAAATAAAACTCCCATAGACGGTCCATCTTGGATGTACAAGTCATATCCGATGATCGCCATATCCGATATTACAGCATCCCCAAAGAGCTTGCTCAACGTGGTCATCTTCGTATTGAGCAACCTCTCAACTCGCTCGGTGCTCTCATAGTTGTAGCCTCGCATCATCGCTAGTTGTGCGATGTCTCCTCCACGGGAGTCCCCGAGTTTCTGAAACCACAGGTAATTTTGGAATGAGCCAAATCGAAGATAAAAACACTCCCGAGGCACTACGGTTGCCATGGACTCGATCGGGATGGATTCCAGGTTCGCCCCTGGTGGCAGTTCCGGTATGGAATGGGATTGCCATCGGGGAGGTGCCGGTACCGCGACCCGTCTGGAGGAATCAGCAACGCTGGAGGTTAATTGCTCATTTCTAAGTTGATTCCGGAGTGACTCCGACCCTGCGATTCTTTCGAGCGTCGAAGTCGGATCATTTGGTTTGCTAAGTATCTTTTGCTTGCGAGGCTCAAGTTCCGGGATTGGAAATCCAAAACGGTTTGCTAGGGAGTAAATCAGATAGCTCTCAACCAAGCTGGGGTAATCGCTGCGCTGGACTTGCCGTTTGGCTTGGTCAACATAGCCAGTCCACCACTGGTCGAGTAAAGTGTTCCATCGATTCACGATGGCTCGATCCTGTTTTTGAGGATCAAATTGCTTTGGGCTCAGTAGGAAGGTCTGTTTGATATCACCATCGAGCTCGATTTCCAATGGCTCCTGGCCTACAAACAGAAAGTGAATCCTAACATGCTCGATAGGATCGATGTATTCTCTGACACGCTCGATGGCTTTCCTTAGCCTCCGAAGGACGGATCCATCCCCAATGGCTCTTGAAGGTGTTGGGTTGGACGAACCCTTGGCTTTAGCATCCTGTGGCTCTGGTTCGATCGATAGGATCTCAATCGCCGGATAAAATATTCGCTGATTCTTTTCCTTGGCCACCACTCGGACTGTCGCATCAGGGGCTATTTGACCTGCGGCGATCAAGACCTGGCCGACTCCGATGCCCGGATAAGGGCCGTCTTGCGGATGCAGGATTGCGATCCCGCGATTTCTGGGCGTGGGAAACTGGGAATCCGGACTATCCTGCGCGCAAAGCGAATTAAAGAATGAAAGGACGATACAGGCAATAATTCCCCAGAATCCTTCCCTCCCGTTGATCGCCTCTGGCATGAAAAAATCGACCTTCCGATGTCGCATCCTTGGGATCCTTTAGGCGAGTTAATAGCGTGCAATCGGACCGGTCTGGGCAGAGGCAGGACCTAGAGTCTGTAGCATCGCTGATACTGCCTGGTTCATAAAACCAAGCTCGCTGCTTACGGCGATAAACTGCCATCCTTGTTGAATCCTACGCTGTGCCGCTTGAGCATCGGCGACATGGATCCCCGGTGCGACACCATGAGCCTTGGCCGATCTGAAAATCGCTTCCAACGCTCCGACGAACTGAGGATCCTCAGAATCCATCTGAGGCACTTTGCCCATGGATGCAAGCAAGTCGTTAGGACCGACAAAGACTGCGTCGATTCCAGGCACACTCAGAATTTCGTCAATTTGATCGACAGCATCGATGTGCTCGGCTTGGACAATCACCAAAACCTCTTGGTTGGCTTGCCGATAGTACTCCGCAGCATTGGTTGAATAATTCAGCGCATGAACGCTTCCACCAACACTCCTAGTCCCTGTGGGTGGATACTTGCAACTAGCTACCGCAAGCGTGGCTTGCTCGACGCTATTGCACATCGGAAATACGATCCCATAAGCTCCAAGATCCAGCGCACGCTTCGCGTTTTCATGGGTGATCGATGGAACACGGATCAGCGGCACACATCCTGCTTCGGCAACATGAGCAAATATCGCCGAAGCGGTTTCCCAATTGCAATTGCTGTGCTCCATATCCACCGTGAGCCAAGCAAAACCAGCCCTGGCCATGAATCGAGCAGCAACCGGACTCGATAGCGATAGCCAAGTGCCAACCTGGTGATCTCCTTGCTGGAGTGCTTGCTTGACGTTGTTTTTTCTCATAGTTTCCATTGTTTTACACGAAGCTTTGGGGATTGCAGTACATCTGGATTACAAATTGACTTGGGCGTCCTACCTTCGAGGATATCCACAATTGGCTCGTAGCATCCTAAACTCATGCGTACGGCCGCTTCATGGGAATTAAACGCATTGTGGGGAGTCAACAGGAGGTTCGGAGTTGATCTCAAAGGATGGTCTGCAGGCAACGGTTCCTGCTGGAAAACGTCCGTAGCAGCACCAGCGATTTGCCCTTCATGAAGCGCCTGAATCAGCGCCTCGGTGTCGATAAGCGCCCCCCGCGCTGTGTTGATCAAATAAGCACTTTTACGCATCTTGGCAAAGGCCTGGCGATTCATCATGTGTCGTGTTTGAGGCGTGTTGGGAGCATGAATAGAAACAAAGTCGGAGTTCTCAAGCAGTTCTGAAAATTCGGTCCATTGGATGCGACCCTGCAGCGACTCAGCCAACGAACTTGGCTTGCCAGCCGCTATGGCTGATTGCATCCATGGGTCATGAACCTTGATATTCAGACCGAACCCAAGGGCCCTGCTTGCCACGGCTTGTCCGATCCTACCAAACCCGATGAGGCCAAGCGTTTTTCCTCGCAGTTCCACTCCAGGGAACTCCGCCCAACCACCAGCTTTCATACAGACATATCCAACATGGATATGACGCGCAGAGGAAAGCAATAGCCCCATGCAATAGTCCGCCACTGCATCAGTCATCGCGTCTGGAACGTTGGTGACGAGAATTCCATGCTCTGTGGCAGATCCAAGGTCGACACTATCAATCCCGATTCCACACCTTGCGATCAACTTAAGCCTGGGTAGAGCCTCGAACGCCTCATGGCAATAAGGGTCAATAGCCGCAATGATCGCGTCGCACTGTTTGGCTTGTTCGATGAGCGAATCCAGACCAAGAGGTCCCCAAGAACTAGAATCCTCCACATGGCAACCCAATTTACCCAACTTCTCTCGATAGGCCACGCCGCTGACGGCAAACGCCTGGGCTGTTACTAAAACACGCATGGGTGTGGAAGACATAAATCTTTCCCGGCTTCATTCTGAAAAAACGCTCCGATTATACCGAATGTTCCGCCGATTGGGAGTTCTGGCAAAGTTCTCCCAAGGATTCGACCAGGAAAGATAGTGGGACCGGGAAAAGTTTGACGAACTTCAACCACGTCGTCCAACGACCTGAAATATTTGTCAAATAAACTCGCCATCGGAGAGAAACTGTGAAATCCCAAGCCCTCGAATTGATTGAACCAGTGAACAAAGAGCGTGTCTTTGCCGACGAACGATTGCTTGACGATACGTCGGTCGATAGGCTCGTCCGAATTTTAGAGTCCTACAATTCCGAGGTTCGCCTTTGGATGCAAAAGGATGAAATCGAGGCCAGCCAACGACGATGGCCAAGCCTGATGACCTTCACGCTTTTCGGATTGGGGGTGGCTTTGACCGCAGCAACCAACTACTGGAATTACGGAAGGCAATTTGCTGACCATGAATTCGTCCTGTTTAATCTCGCCGGTGCTATGGTATTCCTTTTGGCAGGTATCAGCCTTTTCTATGACCGAAGCGTTCGCGAGATCGGTAGCGATCGGGTTCGTAAGGAATCCGGCCGTCGCATTGAAACAATGTCCGATCACATTCGCTCTCTCTCCCAGCTTTACCAAAAATGGATCAGTGACTGGAAGTCTCAGAAACAGCAACTAGACCGATTGGAGATCTCGGTCAGGGATTTTGATACCCAAGCCATTGCCGCTCAGGTCAAAGCCGCTCAGTGGACGACCGAAGCCGAGGAGTTTGCCCGTCAACGCAATCGGTTATCCGACGAAGTCGAGTCGCTCCAGAGCAGCCTTGCCCAGCTTCAAGCCGATTCTGACTATGCGAAGCTGAAACTCTGCAACATCGATACCGAAATCGAAGCGAAAAAGGAACACCTCGCCGATTTGAAAAACCAGCGTGAAAAGGTTCGCCGAGAAATCCTTCAACTAGAGGAACAATCTGTACAAGCGCGTGAAGCCTTTGAGCAGTCACGATCTGAGTACGAATCAAATCAGCGCCAGTTTCAAAGAGACCAGCAATCGATCGAAAGAAGGATCGAGAAACTCAGCGACGAAGCTGGCCGCCTCGAGGAGTCTTGCCAGTCGCTTCAGCGAGATCGAGCCGACTTGGAGTCCGAATTGGATTCACTGAAGATCGAATTCGATCGCAACATGGAAATCCAAACCCAGTCGCTTTCTCAAGTCACTCGCGCCTTAGAGGATGCAAGAATCGAGAAGGCGCTCATCGAGGAAGCCATCGAAAGCAGCCAAGCGAACCTCAGGCAGACGGTCGCAACCCACAAGAGTCTACAGACTCAGATCGAGTCGCTCGATGCCTCGAAAGAGCACCTGACAAATACCATATCCGGTCTGAACGAGGAAATCTCTCAGAAACGGGAACTCAACGATTTGCTTGAGTCACAGACCAAAGTTCTCGTTGAAGATCGTGAATTGCGATGCTCGAAACTCGACAAGTCCATCGCGGAACTCGACGGTGTACTTTCCACTCGACGCGCAGAGTTGATCCAAGCCAACGGACAGTTCGAGTCGGTACAAAATCACCATCGTCAACTGACAGCCGATATCGATCACTTGAATCGAGTCAAATCCGCGATGGAGACTTCGGTGAATGAATTGACCGATCGGCTTGCAAACAAGTCGACCGACTTCAAGCGAAAGTCGGTTCAGGTCAACGAACTGTCGAGCAAACTCGATACCCTCTCCCAGACAGTCAAAACACTGGCAATCGGAGAACAAGCCACCAGCGGTCAAGACTTAAGTTCCAAGCCGAGTTTGCAAGGTCCGCATTGGGGACCCGAGCATACCCAAAGAGTCTTCGACCGCATGGATGATATCGAGAAACTGGCCCAGGATGGTCTTGATTGATCAATTTTCTCGATTCGATTATTCGTCGCTGTCAGTTGACGATTGACGATCATCGAGGTGTTTTTTAAACCAATCGCGCATGGCTTCGAACATCACTTGGTTGCCTTCGGCGTCAAAGCCGTGGGCAGCTCCTTTGATCACGACAAGCTCACAAGGGACTTGTTCTTTGGAGAAAGCCTCTTTGATATTCTCGCTGTGAGAAATAGGTACCAACTCGTCTTTGTCGCCATGGACCAAAAGCGTGGGTGCATCGACCTTGGAGACTTGCCTCAGGGGTGAGAATTCGTCGTTGAGTTTCGAGTCGAACTTAAGCGCCGGAAACTGTTCCATGCGAGGATTTCCGGGCGTTTTGTAGGGTGCAAGATCTGTTGGAGGGAAAACGGCAGCCACAGCAGCGATGCGAGGCCCTCTTTTTTTATCGTTGGCCGTGGTCCCTAGCATCAGCGACAGATGGCCACCTGCCGAAAAGCCAAAGACACCGATTTTCGATGCATCGATTTTCCAGTCTTTGGCTTCCTTGTTCACATGGCTGAGAGCTTTGCGAACATCTTCGACAATCTCCGGAATCACATACTTAGGGCTACTGCCATGCCGAACGGCAATAACGGTGTAGCCCTCGTCCAACAGCGGCTTAAAAAAATTCGACATCTGCGCCGGTGGCATCCATGTAGAAACCCAGCCTCCGCTGACCATAAACATCAGGCCAATCCCCTTGCGATCCGACGGCGGTTCGAAGACATCCATCGTAAGGGCCATTCCATCTTTATGACCGTAAACGACATCCTTGCGGATGCTTGGCATCTGGTCTTGGGCCAAGGCAATGGAACCTGAATTCATCCATGCGATAGCGGTTAGGCACACCGCTGCTAAAAACGACCATATCTTCGGTTTTCTGCTTGGAAAAATTCCCTGTTGAAAAAACATTGCCATGGTTGTTGAACTCCGATTGTTAAGGGTGCGGTGGGCAACGGGTTTACGCTGTTTCTATTTCAGCCACAGACTGGAGGCCAAGCTCCTGAATACTGATTTCACGCATTCTATATTTCTGGATTTTTCCGGTAACGGTTGTTGGAAACTGATCAGTAAATTTCCAATAGTGAGGCACCTTAAAGTAGGCTAGGCGCTCTTTGCAGAACTCCTTTAGTTCCTCAACCGTGGCTTGGCAGCCATCCCGCAGGCTGATCCAGGCCATGACTTCTTCACCGAACTTTCGATCGGGGACTCCGATGACTTGCACTTCCTTGATGGAAGGATGGCGGTAAAGCACTTCTTCGATTTCTCGAGGGAAGATGTTTTCACCTCCTCGAATCACCAAATCCTTGATTCTCCCGGTGATCCGGAAGTAACCATTGGGCTCTTGCAAAGCTAGATCGCCAGTGTGCAACCAACCTTCTGAGTCTACCGCCTGCGCGGACTTATCGGGTAATTGATAGTAACCAGACATGACATTATGTCCTCTTGCGCAAAGCTCCCCAGGCTCATTAAACCCCAGGGTTTTACCTGTTATTGGATGGACGATTTTCACCTCCACTCCTGGAAGAACCCTGCCCACAGTGCCCACCCGCAGTTCCATCGGATCGTCGATGCGGGTTTGTGTGATCAGTGGCGATGCCTCTGTTTGCCCGTACCCTATGGTCATTTGTGATGCGCCCACTTGCTGGGTGACTTTTTTCATCAGTTCTATTGGACATGGACTTCCAGCCATGATCCCGGTTCGCAAGCTTTGAAGATTCCTATTTGGATAATCCTGATGTTCAAGCATTGAAATGAACATTGTGGGAACACCATAGACTGCAGTGCACTTTTCCTGCTCGATCGCAAGCATGGTCCCTGAGGCCTGGAAAGTCTCTGCAGGAAAAACCATGGTTACGCCATGCGCGATTCCGCAAAGCGTACCGAGTACGCACCCAAAACAGTGGTAAAGCGGAACAGGAATGCATAGTCGGTCCTTTGGCGAGAAGTCCTGGCCTTGTCCGGCGAAGCAGGCATTGAGCAATATATTTCTATGCGTGAGCATCGCACCTTTAGGCGATCCGGTTGTGCCCGAGGTGTACTGAATATTAATGGGATCGGTGAAATGAAGTTCCCGTTCCGCACAAGCCAGCGAATCATCGGACACCGTTTCTGAGGAAGAAATCAAGGCATCCCAAGACAGACTTCCAGATGTCGTTTCACCGCGCAAACTAAAAACTGTTTTGAGTTTCGGATACTTGCTGCTTTTCAGATTTCCCGGTGTTGCCTGAGCAAGTCCTGGGACCGCATCGTGAAGCGACGCGAAGTAATGGGTGGTCTTGTAATGGTCGATCAAAGCCAATCCTTTAAGGTCAGCTTGTCCCATCACAAACGATAGCTCTTCGGTGCGATAGGATGGATTGATGGTGACCAAAACGACACCAATTCGCGCGGTTGCAAATTGCAGAAGCACCCAAGCTGGAATGTTTGTCGCCCATATTCCAAAATGATCACCTCTTCGAAACCCACTAGCAAGCAAGCCCTTCGCAACTTGATCGACTTTCTGATCCAATTCCCGCCAAGAAATTCGGTATCCTAGATTTGTGAAAACCAATGCATCTTGATCTGGATAACGCAATGCAGTTTGCCTTAGTACTTGGCCAATGGTCAATCCGTCAACCCAGACTGACTTTGAAAAAGAGGCCTGGACTTGCGATTGCGAATTGCCAATTGTCATTTCAAGGCTCCTAAAGCTTGCGTCTCATTGAAACATCGAATCCTCAATCTCTATGGCAAGTAATGCCTGTGCCAACCCTTTGCCTTGGGCATCATTGCGAATCGAACATCGCAAAATGCCGTGAAGGACGAAATTGAGGCCATGGAGATTGGGCACTTCGAAACGATCGACTTGCTGAACACCCATTTTTTCAAAGTAATTTTTGACGCGATCCGAAGTCAACCATGTTTTGAGCCAAGGGTAGTGCTCAGGGTTACGCGCCAGTATTCCTATATTTGCGTTACTTCCTTTATCACCGCTACGGCCATAGGCGACCAAGATAAGGCGTTTCGGTAGTTGATTGGTGTTTTGCAGCATTGGACCAGAAGCCTCAAGACTATCGAAGCTGTGCGGGATTTGAATCGTCGTGGGAGCAACCGGCCAAGTCCATTGCTTGTCTCCAATCTTATGCTCTTTGGTCGTGATTGCCTGGACCGTTGTCTGGACCAATTTGGATGGAATCAGACATGGCCAATACCTAAAGACGGGCTGAACCGATGGGCGCCCTTGCGCGTAGCCGGTTGTGCCTTGGGGCCCAGCGGTGACCAAAGGAATCAATTCCTTAGAAAATGCTTCTACGGCCTCTTTGAATGGTGATTCAACTGCGATTCGAAGGACTGTTTCAAAGCTGTCTGGGTTGGTATTGGATGTTTCAATCGCCGGGATGCTATTACCTGACCCCAAGCATTCGACAACCGATTGGCTATATTCCCAGCCGGATTGCTCAAGCCTCTTTAAAACAATTTCACCACAGATTTTCCCCTTGGTAACTGCCTGCTGCCCGATGATTGTCAGGTTCCCGGCGGCTCGATAACCATCGCGATACGTCGCGCTTACCTTCAACATATCGGTCTTCGGTAAGCCGCTTACACCCCGAACCGAAACTCGATCGGTTGAGATTTGCTCGACCTTCAAACCCAAGAATGAAACGATCACATCAGGACTGATGTATCTTGCTGGATCGGCGATTTCATAGAGCAACTGCTCTTTAACTGTTTCGACCGTCACGCAGCCCCCCGAGGATTGCGATTTTGTGATGACCAAATCACCTGCTTGAGAAATTTCGGCAATTGGAAAGCCAATATTTTCGGGATGCTTTAAGCCGAGCCAATCGGTAGAGATTCCACCAGTGATATGTGTTCCGCATTCCAGGAGATGTCCTGCCAATGTACCGGCCGCCAGTTGATCCCAGGAGTCCGCCTTCCACGCAAAGCGATGCATACAAGCAGCCAAAACCATGGATGGGTCGGCTACGCGACCAGTGATGACAATGTCAGACCCCATTTTTAGGGCGTCGACAATGCCTGTACATCCTAAATAAGCATTCGCAGTAACCAATCGATCTTTGACTACAGATAAGGGCTCACGAGAATCAATGTTGGTGAAACGATCGAGGTTTTCACTGGACTTTAGTAATTCAAGAACGTCATCACCACTGACAACACCAATTTTGAGCGATCGGCAACCTATTTGCTCCAAAGCGGCTTGGCAAGCCTGCGCACAAGCTAAAGGATTGAGTCCACCTGCGTTTGCGATCAACTTACATTGTCCACCATGCATCCAGTACGGTGCCAAGCCTCGAACAACTTCGACAAAATCTTTGGGAAAGCCGGTATTTGGGCTTCGCTCGCGTTGCATCGCTAAAATCGACATCGAAACTTCGGCCAAATAGTCCATCGTCAGATAGTCCAGGTCGGGTACCTGAGTCAGGAGCTCCTTGGCAGCCGATGGGCGATCTCCCCAAAAAGCTTGTGCATTTCCAACACGAATCATCTGGCTCACAGTACTCTCGATGGCTTGGAAACTCTAAAGGAATCATTTGCGGTGACAGCCAAGGCTATGGAAAGCCATGTCCTGGTTTCTTCGGGCTGTATGATGGCATCCACCCAACCTCTAGCGGCCCCGTATCGAATGTCGGTTTGAGCTTGATACATTTGGCTGACCGATGTTTTCATGGCATCGATCTCTTGGCTAGTTAGTCTGTTGCCCGATTTCTCTAAATCGCGAACCTTTAAACTTAACAGGGTATCTGCGGCTTGAGAGCCACCCATGACAGCGTATCGGGCATTAGGCCAAGCTAAAATCATCGCAGGATCGTATGCTCGTCCGCACATGGCATAATTGCCCGCACCAAATGAACTTCCCACGACTACCGTGAATTTTGGTACGGTAGCTATACTCATTGCACGGACCAGTTGAGCCCCGGACTGGATGATCCCTGTTTGCTCGGCTTGCTTGCCAACCATAAAGCCTTGGACATCCTGAATGAACAATAGTGGCACTTGACTTTGATCGCAATCCAGTACAAATCTCGCCGCTTTTTCAGCAGCATCTCCGTAGAGAACACCGCCGATTTGAATCTCCTTTTGGGCGGTCTTTGTCCTCTTTCTCTGATTGGCAACGACTCCTACGGGCAAACCATCGATCCTGGCATATCCAGTGACTAGGGTTTTACCGTAGTCGGATTTGAACTCTTGAAAAGACTCAGCGTCGATGACACAAGCAAGCAAATCTCGAACATCGTACTCTCCGCGACCATCACCCGGTACGATGCGATAAAGATCATCTGCAGGACGACCTGGGAGAGGACCACTGGAGACCATCTGCCTATTTGGCATTAGATCAATGAGGGACCGGATGCGAGCCAAACAGGAAGAGTCATCGGGTTCATGAAAATCGACCGTCCCGCTTATGAGCGAGTGCATCGAAGCACCTCCAAGTTCCTCGGGATCAACGGTCTGGCCAATTGCTGCTTTGACAAGCGCCGGTCCTGCTAGGCAGAGCTGACTGCCTTGGGTCATAAGAATTTTATCGCAAAGAACCGGTAGATAAGCTCCACCGGCGATGCAGTTGCCCATCACTGCGGCAATCTGCGGGATCCCGTCTGCGGAAAGTACTGAGTTGTTTCTAAAAATCCTTCCAAAGTCATCTTCGTCAGGAAATATCTCATCCTGCAAGGGTAAAAAAACCCCGGCCGAATCGACCAAGTAGACAATAGGTAATCTCAAACGATGCGCGATTTTTTGAGCTCGAATAAGTTTCTTGACCGACTGAGGAAACATCGCTCCAGCTTTAACCGTCGCGTCGTTGGCAGCGATCATACATGGACGCTTTTGGATAAATCCAAGGCCTGTGATGACACCCGCGGCAGGAACCTCTCCCCACTGAGGGTACATCTCAAAAGCAGCCCACAGTCCAAATTCAAGAAACGGACTTTGAGAGTCCAACAACTCCGCAAGCCTCTCCCGAACAGGCAAGCGACCAAGCTTGCGCTGTCGATCAAAACCAGCTTTACCTCCTCCTTGAAGCAATACTTGCTCCTGTTGTTTGATCATTCGTGCTAAGTCTCGAAACTCTGTCATGGACTAATCTCCAGATGGTTGAATCTGCGTTGCTAAAGTGTCCATCCAGGTGGAGACTCGCAGCTTGCTAAAAGTATCAGGATCTTGCCACCATTCCATGAGTTTGGTTAAAACCGACTGATCGAGAACCGAACTCGCATTCGAAAGAAACTTCCTGTGGAGTAACGGTCTGGCTTCAGCCCTGCGTCGCCGGTGCCCTATCGGATAAATCACCTCTTTGCACAACATTGCTGATCCATCGTCGAATTCGATTTCCAGCCGATTGGCGATCGAACGAGATTCAGCAGAAAGATAGTCTTGGGAATAATAAGGGTCTTCAATCACCTGCATTTTATCTCGAAGCGCATCGATCCTGGGATCTGCAGCCACATGGTCCTCATAATGCTCGGCGGTCAGGGAACCAAACAGGAGCGATACGGCAGCAATATACTGAATGCAATGATCTCGATCCGCAGGATTTACAAGTGGCCCTTTTTTATCGATGATCCTTAATGCAGACTCATGCGTGTAGATCTTGATTCTGCGAATTGCATGAAGTTTGCTTTGAACAGACTCCGAAAGCGCGACGGCAGCTTCTGCGACCGTCTGTGCATGAAACTCAGCCGGAAACGAGACCTTGAACAGAATGTTTTCCATGGTGTAGCAACCAAGCCGTTGAGATAACCCGATCTGTTTTCCACCCATGATCACATCCTCAAACCCCCAACGCTTAGCGGTCATTGGAGTTCGGTATCCCATCTCGCCACGCATTGTCCAAAGAGCAAGTTGTACCGCTCGACGTGTCGCATCTCCAGCAGCCCAGCTTTTCCTAGAGCCCGTATTTGGTGCGTGCCTATAGGTGCGTAACGCGCCACCATCTAACCAGGCTTGGCTCAATGCGTCTGCGATTTGCAACTGGTTGCCACCCAGCATCCAACAGGCTACGGCCGTCGAGGCTACACGCACCAAGAGAACATGGTCAAAGCCTCGTCGATTAAAACTATTGGCCAGAGCTAAACCACCCTGAATCTCGTAAGCCAGAATCGCAGCCTCAAGCACATCCCGAATATGCCACATCTTGCCAGGCGTCCAGGGATTCCTCGGATTGCGATCCAAGTAGTCCGCGATTGCCAAAATAGCTCCAAAATTATCTGAAGGATGCCCCCACTCTGCTGCCAACCAAGTGTCGTTGTAGTCAAGCCAACGGATCATACACCCTATGTTGAATGCACATTGAACCGGATCGAATTGCCAGGGCGTACCAGGTACACGGGCGCCTTGCTCCAAATTAGCTTCCGGTACCACGCTTCCCATCATTCGCATGCATGCAGGGAAACCAAGCGCCAAAAGGCCACAACCCAAGGCATCCAAAAGGCAATCGGTCGCTGTGAGGTAGGCCTCTGTGGAGAATTCTGGCGGATTCCATACATAACCAGAAAGCTCATGCAAAAGCGGGTCGATTTCTGATTGATTCAATGGGTTCTGACTTTCCATGGACAGGTCCGCAGTAAAATCCTTCCGTATATACCGATTTCTTATTCTAGCCAATTGTCCAGGGTGGATAGGTCTCGCTAATATAAGCACCGGTAGGAATGCGAGAAATTTCCTGTTCCTCAGATGGGTCGCTCTCATGAGGTTTTCCCAAGCATAAGTCCAAGCCGTATGGAAAATATTCAAGAAAACTTAAGCAAAGCCTGGATCAACCAGGCTCGCGCAGGCCGTCGGTTCCGCCAAGCACTCTCGGCCGAAAATCCCCTGCAGATTGCCGGAACCATTCACCCCCTGTCTGCCTTGCTGGCACAACAGGCTGGCTTTAAGGCCATTTACCTATCGGGGGCCGGTGTCGCCAATGCTTCGCACGGCCTGCCGGACCTGGGTATAACACACCTAGAAGATGTCCTGGAGGATGCTCGAAGAATCACTTATTCATGCCCACTTCCACTGCTGGTGGACATCGACACCGGTTGGGGCAACGATGCAACGATCCAACGGAGCATTCGGGAAATGGAACGAGTGGGTGTTGCTGCCGTTCATTTGGAGGATCAAGTTTCTGCGAAGCGGTGTGGTCACCGACCTGGCAAGCAAATTGTGTCGAGCCAAGAGATGCAAGAGCGACTACAAGCTGCCACACAGGGCCGCGAGGATTCGGATTTTATCATCATGGCCCGCACCGATGCCTTCGCCCTGGAAGGGCTAGCTTCGGCAATCCAACGCGCTAATGAGTATGTTTCTGCAGGTGCCGATATGATATTCGCAGAAGCCCTCTGCAGCCTTGAGGACTACAGGACTTTTGCTCGCGAAGTCGCCGTCCCGATTCTTGCCAACATGACCGAGTTTGGGAAATCACCCTTGCTGGAACTTACGGAATTGCGCGATGCTGGTATCCAAATGGTCCTATACCCCTTGTCAGCATTTCGAGCCATGAATCATGCGGCGCGCTCGGTCTACGAGACCATACGCCGAGAGGGAACTCAGTCATCTGTATTGCCAATCATGCAAACCAGAGAAGAGCTATATGAACTGCTTGACTATTACAATGCCGAGAACAAAACGAAACCAGGAAATCCTCCACTATGAGCCAAGACAACCCAGGCGGACTCGATGGGATAGTCGCTGGACGAACAGGACTAAGTACCGTTGGTAAAGCCGGATACGGCTTGACCTATCTGGGGTACTCAATCCATGACCTTGCCAAGTACGGCACCTTTGAGGAGGTCGCTTTCTTACTCTTAACTGGTCACTTGCCAAACCAAATACAACTTAGCGAATTCAAGAACCGACTAGCAGGTAAACGGAGTATTCCCCAGGCTCTGCGCAAGGTGCTTGAGCAAATCCCCTCAAGTGCCCATCCGATGGATGTTCTCAGAACCTCCACATCGATGCTCGGTGCCATCGAACCAGAGGGATCCTTTGACGATGCCGCCACCATATCAGAGCGATTGTTGGCTTGCATGCCCACAGCACTGACCCATTGGTATCGCTACCATCAAGATGGCAAGGTCAGCGATTTCGAACTCGATGAAGATTCCATCGCTGCATATTTCCTGGCCGCCTTGAAAAATCGCAAACCCACTGAACTCGAAACACAAGCGATGGATATCTCTCTGATTCTCTATGCCGAACATGAGTGGAATGCATCTACATTTACTTGCCGGGTAATCGCTTCGACTCTAGCGGATTTCTACTCGGCAATTACCGGTGGAATCGGAGCCTTGAGAGGCCCGCTTCATGGTGGCGCGAATGAAGCGGCCATGGAGTTATTAGATCGAATGAGCGATACGGAATCAGCTCAATTGAGCTTGCTGGAAATGCTTCGCAATAAAGTCAAGATCATGGGTTTCGGCCATCGTGTTTACAAGGGTGCAGACCCCAGGTCCGACATCATTAAGCCATGGGCCAAGAGGTTGTGCGAAGCGACCGGCAACGAACAGCTTTTCGCAATATCCGATCGAATCGAAAAGATCATGCTGCAGGAAAAAGGACTATTTCCAAACGTTGATTTCTATAGCGCATCGTTGTATCGGTCGTTAGAAATACCAACCTCTCTATTTACCCCGATCTTCGTTTTGTCACGTATCTCGGGGTGGTCAGCCCATATTATGGAACAGAGAAATGACAACCGTTTGATTCGCCCACTTGCCCAATACACTGGACCAAGTCAACGGCCATGGATTCCCCTCTTGGATCGTTGATGAATCATGGAATTCAAACACCTTCGAATCGAAAACCCCACCGAAAACTGGCATAAAGTTTGGATCGATGCACAAGGCCGCAAACTCAACGTTCTGTTTGAAGAGATCTTTGATGAACTTCGTTTCTTCGCGCTCCAACTTCAATCTCGAAACGATTTCAGTCCGATTGTCCTTGGTAGCGCCAAGCACAAAGGGTTTGTCGTAGGAGCAGACATCAAACGAATCCTCACGATTCAAAGCGATGAGCAGATCCAAGCGTTCCTAAAGTATGGGCAGGATTTCATGAACACTTGGGAAAATCTTCCTAACCTGACGATCGCCTGGATCCATGGCCCATGCTTAGGTGGCGGTTTGGAACTCGCGTTGGCTTGTCGATTCCGCATCGTTGATTCCAGTGTGGACACTCAACTGGGCATGCCCGAGTCCAAATTAGGGCTCACGCCCGGATGGGGTGGGACTCAGCGATTGGTCCGCTGCATCGGTCTTCAACCCGCGATTTCGATGCTACTGGACGGACAACCCCTCGATGCTTCCAAAGCCCTTGAATTAGGCTTGGCCGATGGCGTCTGGAATCATCAATTTCCAGTCGATTCCCAAATCTCCGATTGGATCGCTAAACTGGCAATTGCTCGGCAAACACCAAAAAACGACACCTGCCTTCCTTTACCGGATCTACAGGCGAGCCAAGATTGGATTCGCATGCAGATTGACCGCTCATTGGAAACTAAAAATTTGGCAATCCATAAAGCAACCCTGCAAATTCTTCGATGCGTGTCCATCGGACTACTCGATGGATTCGACATGGGCTACAGATGCGAGAGAGAAGGTTTTTTCAGGTTGCTTTCCTCGCCTGAATGCCAAACGATCCTATCTCGATTCTCGAAGCCTCCTCAAGATGGACCCAATGCATCTGGAAGTTAAACGAAAACGAGACCTCATGAAGATTGACGAACCGAAATGAAATCCAAAACTAGCTTCCCAATCTCAGATTCGACAGACCCTTCAGAACAAAAAATAGCAAAAGAACATATAAGGCCTCCGATTCCCTGCACCTATAAACTCATCTCATCATGGGTTTGCCAGTTGGCGTGCATTGGTGTTCTTTTTCTGCCTTTCCTGAGCCTATCCTGCACAGATCTGGACTACAGTTACTTCAATCAGCAAGGATGGCGAACTTACAACGGATTTCAACTGGCTTGCGAACCCATTACAAGTCAATTTTCTCCGAAATCGCAAGGGGTTAGCAAAACCAAGCCGAGCGAAAAAGACTTAGGTACTAAGCCCGCTTCCGAAACGTACCTGTTCGTTCCGACACTGATGCTCGCTCCGATGATGTTCGTCCTGCCACTGGTTGGCCTCGTGACTTTATCCCTAGCTTGCACCATCTTTCACTCAAATCAAACCGTGCTGCGTCAAACCGCACGTACGATCACCGTATTGACTCTTGTCGCGATAGCCCTGAAGCTAACTTTTCAGCTTCCCTTCAATCTGCTGTCGACGCTGACAGGTCTGCCCTGGAGTAGTAAAGGCACCCCCCCGCCGTTTCGCCTCGAATGGATGCCCGCCTATTGGTTTAGTTTCTCTCTGGATGTTCTGCTGCTTTGGTCCATCCGTGGATGGTTCCAAGAACACACGGAAACCCAAAACTCACTCAAACAGTACCTAAAACGACTAGCCGTCGCATGCATTTTTTTGGCAGGGTTTTGGTCCGCATGGCTCTATGTCGCTAATCAGAGGGAAAACCGATACGCCAACAACCTCAAGGTAGCTTACCTCAACAACCGGGACGGCTCGTTCGATGAATCGAAGCAGGTTCTTGCTTCTTCACCCACCGAATTCCGGGATTGGGAATGGCACTACCTTCAACGGCTCAATTACGTAAGTCCTTATTCGAGATGGCGCTATGGTGAGATAGGTCATCACTATGGTTCACGACTTGTGATGAGCACGACCGGCTCGAAAATGGTCTTGGTCTACAACCCCTTGCCTGCTGAGCCCAAAAAGCCAATCGACTACCGGGTACCCGTTCAACCACCCAAAATCACCTCATCGAGGATCATGGTATTGGACACCCAAAGCGGCAAAGAAGCTTTCTCTTTGGAGGTTCCAGGAAACGCGATGGTCGCCTGCGACACCGATTCCTCCGAGGAAAAACTATACGTGTATCAGGGCGATGTTATCCAAAGATATCGTCTCGAATCGGGACAATCAGACTGGTCGGTACCCATCGAAAATCCGGTAGAACTGGATCCATGGGACACAGATGCAGGACTGGAGTTGATAGACCAAGGAAGAACACTTGTGGCAACTCTGGAAAAAGGAAAGCGACTCGATGTCTGGGATACAGAATCCAAACAAAAATTCCCACCAGGATCCAGACCAAATCTAAATCGAGGAGGCATGCGTCAAAGGAGAAGCTCTCAAACAGAGGCTATCTCTGGAGACGAATCTGTCACCGCGATTGTGGAAAATTGGGGTTCGTTCTGCAAGGTGATTATGCAAAGAAAAGGGAACCAAGACTTCCAATTCGAAATGGCTCCAGGGAGTTGGCAGATCCATCGATCGGCACTGTCTTATGATGGGAAAAGGCTCGCAGTCGGGAGGGTATACCGGTAAAGTTTGCGGAAGCTTCGATATGCATCGAAATCTATGACACACAGTCCGGAGATCTTCTTGGGATTCTCAAATGCAATTATGGTTTCCCCATAAATTATCATTTCACCCGGGATGGAGACCGTTTGCTTGGGCTTCGCCTAAATACGCCAGGCCAGAGGGAATTGGACCATTATCGCGTGCAAACATGCATCGATGTCTGGGACTTGAAAGAAATGCGCGGCGGGCAGGTTTTGCGAGGACATACCGATAGCATCGCTTCGATCGATGTCTCCTCAGACGGTAAATCTATCGCTTCGGTTTCAACAGATGGGACTCTCCGGTTGTTCGATATCCAACGGGGTACATGCACCTGGACATCGGAGAACCTGGAGAAAAACACTCCGGAAGACAAGTGGGGCAGATCGGGAATAGAGAATGATCTGTGCGTTGTTTTCTCGCCGGACGATCAGTGGATTTACTCCACAGCCGCTCGCAAAACCATCAACCAATGGAAAGCGCAAACAGGCGAGCGATCAAGAACATTTCATGCGAATTTCGTAACCAATAGCGACCGATATTCGAACTATACATCAGCGCAGCATTGCGAAGGATCGATGATTAAAACCTCCCCAACAGGTTCGACCCTCTTGGGAGTCATGGACGGTCACTTTAGCGAGTTTGATTTGTCAAAAGACGAGACTAGGCTCAAAACCAGTGATATCGATAGAGTAGGATTTCTATCGATCCTAGAGGACAATAAACTCGGCAAAAATTATTTGTTGGTAAACCCGCTCAAAAGAAATCAAATGCGAGAGTACTCGAACACGGATTTGATTCAATTGCTCGATGCGCAAACGGGCAAACTCTTTTGGGAGAAGGTCATCCCTGGGCCTGACATATACAGTGCGGCTAACGGTTTTCAGAAATCGACTCAATCACTTTCTAGTTACTTGAAAACGTTAAATCCAAACCAGATAAAAATCAGTCCCAACGGACAATGGATTGCGGGCCCACTCAAGCAAAATGCCATCATCATTCTCAACCGCGAATCTGGTCGAATCATTCAAGAGATTCCGATCAAACAAGAAGGTCGATTCTCCATCTGTTGGACCATCGATAGCAAACGCTTAATTCATGGCGGCAATGACGGCAGATTGCACATTTGGAATCCCTTCTCTGGTATCGAGTTGCTGTCGATCATGGCCCATCCACTTGGGGTTACATCTCTGGCTGTAACGCCCGATGGGTCCAAAATTGTATCCGGGGGCAAGGACGGACTCATTCGGATCTGGGATGCATCCTCAACCTACTAAACTGCGATTTAGCGTTTGGGTTCCAATCGCTTCGCCCACGACTTTTGACCGCTTGCCAAAAGCCCCTTGGGCTTGGTGGTCAAATAGTCATATCCCAGCCGATTCTTGCTGGCCAACTCCTGATAACTCCGATAGATAACCCCGTCTCGACCTGGATAAATTGGCTCTTGTGTGTGCAAGTCATAGAACCTTGCCCAGTATATCTGGTCTGATTGTGGGTCATTCACATACCAATCTTGTCCATCGATCTTGGTCCGCCGAAGACCTCGGACCTGATGCTCAGAGAACCACTTCAGGCCGTCTTGAATCGAAGTAATGATCGGCTGAGTTGGATCATCGATCGCCATAAGTAACTTCAAAATCCCAACACTTTCTGAACCGCTCAGGGATGCAGGTTCCATCGCCCGAGCACGGCTAGGACTGAGCGTCAGCGCGTCATGTTGAGCGCACCAAAGAGTGCGCGCCGATCCTTGGCTGCACTGTGCTTGCAAGATGCAATTGACCCCTCGCTGAAACGCCGCCCTACACTCCTGCCGCATAGACTCGTCCACCAAGTCAAAGTCCTCTTCCCGCTTGCTAACCAGATCGAGCACACTCAGAACGTGAACCATGGCGTCATCATTGAAGGTGATGTCATCGTGATAACCCCCCTCAAGGGGATAAACCTGAGGCCATCCTCCGTTGGGATACTGCGCATTGAGAATGTACCGCAATCCACTCTGAATACTTTGTAAGACTTCTTTGCTTTTTGTGTGACGATAGACCCTTGCCAAAAAGAGTAGTTGATTGGTTGTCGATCCGTTATCGAAAGTTCCTACATACCGAGGGTGATCTACCGTCCCCTGGGAACTCCAGTGCACCCCCGCAGACCTTGGACCTTGGTCCACCGATACATGCTTGGACCATCCACCCGATGGGTTTTGGTAAGATATCAACACGTCGGATAAAGCGATCGCTTCAGGCCCAGAATACCAGTCGCTAGACTTCTTTTCGGGTAGACGAAAATCAGAACCCTCGGAAGCCAGCTTCGGCTTCCAGCCTCGAATCACCGTGGCTTCCGACGCATAGATGTCCTGAATGCGTTTTCTCCAGGCATTGGACCGGTCTAAGTACTCCTGCCAAGCTTGTCGTTCCGAAGCCGGAAGATCTCCAAGCCGCTGCGCAGTGAGGGGATCACCATGCACATGACCCAAAAGTGAAAATACTGAAATCAGCCAAAAGTAGAGTGCGCTGGATACCAATCTAAGCTTGGATCGGTAGAGCTTTTCGGATCGCATAAAAGACTTCCTCCTCGGATTTGGTCCCGTCAACCGAACGAAGTTTTCCTTGCTTGCTGTAATACTGCACCAGCGGCTTGGTTTGGTCGTGGAATACCCTCAATCGCTCACGTATCGTCGCGTCGTTGTCATCAGCCCGACCATCGATCTTGGCTCGCTTAAGCAATCGATCAATGAGCACTTCATCGGGAACTTGCAACTCTAAGACAACGTCCAGAGGTCTCTTGAGTTCCACAAGCAAATCGTCAAGCATCTGCGCCTGCACCATGGTCCTGGGGAATCCATCGAACAAAGCACCATTGGTACAGTCTGGACTCTTGACCTTCTGAGACACAATCCGCATGACCAAGTGGTCGGGAGCCAATTTACCTGCGTTGATGTAGGAGGCGACATACCTAGACAACGCCGTATCTTGCTCCATAACAGCTCGGAGCATCTCACCGGTAGATAAATGCGGAATATCAAGTAGATCGACCAGTCGACGACACTGTGTCCCTTTGCCGGCGCCAGGAGGGCCAATAAACACTATCAGCATCGATACTGGCCTTTCTACCTGTTTAGAATTCGCCAAGTCCAAGCAAAAGCCAGAGGAACTAGGACTCCAAGAGCCCCTTGTAGTTTCGCATCAGCAAGTGACTATCGATCTTCTGAATCAAGTCAAATGCCACGCTCACTGCGATCAAAAGCCCTGTGCCACCATAAAACGATGCCACTGTGAAGGATACTCCAAACTGGGACGTGATGATCGTTGGCACAATGGCAATAATCGCCAAAAATGCCGCACCCACATAAGTGATTCGCAACATGACTTTCTCAAGATAGTCTGCCGTCCGCTTACCGGGACGATATCCGGGAATAAACGCCCCGGAGTCCTGCAAATTCTGCGACATCTCTTTGGGATTGAACATGATCGATGTCCAAAAGAAACAGAAGAAGAAAATCAGCAAAACGTACAGGACATTGTAAGTGAACGAAGAACCCGAATTGAACATCGAGGAGGCTTGCTGGAAAAGACTCGCCAAGGTTTGCCAAAAGCCTTCCCCAGACGCAAAGGACTGAGCCAACACGCCAAAAAGCATCCCGGGGATCATCAGGAAACCACTTGCAAAAATGATGGGCATCACACCCGACTGGTTTATCTTCAGTGGCAAAAATTGTTTCGTTCCACCAGACATTCGACGTCCGCGAACATGCTTGGCACTTTGCATCTCAATCCGCCGTTGGGCCATCGTTATAAATACGACCCCAAACACGACCGCGATGAACAGGGCTGCAAGGACGACCAAGACGTCTGGTCCGATGCTAGTTCCGGAATTTCCCGTCAGAGAACTCGATACGTTTTGACGCAAATCCCACAACGCTCGTGGCATCTGAGCAAGGATACCCGCCATAATCAACAACGAAATTCCGTTGCCGATCCCATACTCATCGATCTGCTCTCCGAGCCACATCAAGAACAGCGAACCTGCTGTCATGATCGCGACCGAAGTAATCTGCCATCCGAGCGACAGACTGCTGGAATTGTTACCGAAAAACTGCGAAGAAGCCGGTGAATCCTGAGGACCAACGGTGAAGCTCAAATAAACCCAGCTTTGCAGAATGCAAATGATCACCGTGAGGTAACGGGTGTACTCATTGATCTTCTTGCGACCCGCTGCCCCCTCTTTGCGAAGATCCTCGATCGGCTTCCAGACAGTACCTAGCAATTGGAAGATAATCGAAGCGGAAATATAGGGCGCCAAACCCAGTCCAAAAATCGTCAAGCTTCGAAGGTCCGTGGCTGAAAACACAGCGACCTTGTCCATGAAGTTTTTGAGTTCACCGGTGACCATTAAATCGGACTTCAAGACCGGCAAACGGACGTGATAGCCGATACGATAGACCGCCAGGAGGAACAACGTCAGAAGAATTTTCTGACGCAGTTCTGGGATGGAAAAAACAACCCGCAGTTTTTCAAACATGTTTTCAATGTTCCTAGAACAAGAAAGACAATAGGACCCGATCCTTTGAGTATACCAAAAACAAAGGCTGACGGCACTTTAGCGACGTCAGCCAGTGGAATGAGAGGAATTGAGGCATGCAATTCTTGGGGCTTCTAGCCCTTTGCCTTGGCCTCGGCAACTCGCTGCTTGGGAGTCCTCTTGGCAGCGACTAGCTTCACCGACCCACCAGCCGCTTCGACCTTCTCTTTGGCCGACTGGCTGATTCGGGTAACGACCAAGTTGAGTTTCTTGGTGACATCACCGGACCCGAGGATCTTCAACTCGTCGAATCGCACTTTGACGACGCCTCGATGACGAATGTCGCTAGGTGTGATCTGCGATCCGTCTTCAAATGCATCGTTGATAGCCCCAATGTTCACCCCAACTACCTCAGTTGCGAACTGATTGTGAAAGCCTCTCTTGGGCGTTCGCATGTAGATAGGTGTATCGCCACCATTGAACATTGGATGACGGCTGTATCCGCTTCGGGACTTGTGCCCGTCTCGGCCCCGACCCGATGTTTTTCCGGTCTTGCTACCGACTCCGCGACCGATTCGCTTGCGTGGGCGATTGCCCACGATTCCGTCGTTGATTTCTTCTAAATTCATGACAGGTTTACCCCTCTGAGTCGCTCGACATCCTCACGAGTTCTCAACTTCGACAGCGCGTCGAACGTTGCTTTGATCAAAACGGTTGGGTTGTTGGAGCGGAAGCTTTTGGTGAGAATATCTTGGATTCCAAGGGCTTCGCAAACGGATCGGACGGCTTGTCCAGCGATGATTCCAGTACCGGGACTCGCAGGCATCAGCAACACATGTGCAGCCCCGTAATGGCCACTTACCTGGTGGGGAATCGTGCCATTGACGATGGGCACTTGGATCATCGCTCGTCCAGCAGCCTTTTGCGCCTTTGCAACGCTCGGTGGGACTTCGTTGGCCTTGCCGTACCCGTAACCAACCTTCCCTCGCCCGTCACCAACGACCACGAGTGCAGCGAAGCTGAAGCGACGGCCACCTTTGACCACCGCTGCGCAACGCTTGATCTTCAGCACGCGGTCGATCTGTGCATCGCCTTGCATGGAATCATTCGACATAATTTACTCGCTGTTTTTGCTCTTATAGTCCAGGAATTAGAAGTCCAATCCCGCCTCACGGGCAGCATCCGCAAATGCGGCCACTCGCCCATGATATTTGTAAGCCCCACGGTCAAACGAGACCGTCTTGATACCGATCGCAGAAGCTCGCTCTGCCAATATTTTCCCAAGCTTGGCCGCCGCAGCACAGTTGCCACCGTAGCCTACTTGTCCCCTTAAACCCTTCTCGGCAGAAGAGACCGAACAGAGCGTCTTGCCTGTAACGTCGTCGATCACTTGGCAACCGAAATTTTGCAACGATCGGTAAACGCATAACCTAGGTCGCTCCGTGGTGCCCCGCACCCTCTTGCGAACTCGGTAAGCCCGACGCTCTCTTTGTCCATCGACTACTTTGCGAATGTCCACTTTTGAAACCTCGTATCCGTTGTATCAATTACCGGTTTATTCGTGCCGAAGCGACTAGGTCGCACTCTTGCCCTGCTTGATCTTGACCACTTCGCCCACATATCGAACACCCTTGCCCTTGTAAGGCTCTGGCTTCCTGGTCGAGCGAATATAAGCAGCGAACTGCCCAACGGCCTGCTTGTCACACCCAGACACGTTGATGTGGGTGTTATCAGGACAAACAACCGTCAACCCTTCGGGAACCGGAAGCCGGATCTCGTTGGCGTAACCGACTTTGAGAACCAAAGTCTTACCATCAAGTTTGACGGTGTAGCCCACCCCTTGGACTTCAAGCTTCTTTTCGTAGCCGTTTTTGACACCCATGACCATGTTGTTGATCAAGGCGCGTGTCAAACCATGCAATGCCCTGGACATTCGCAAATCATCAGCGCGTGTGACGTTAACAGCCTTCCCGTCCTCGGAAACTTCGACCGTTACCTCATCGCGATGAGAAAACGAAAGCTTCCCCTTGGGGCCTTCTACGTCTACCGTCGTGCCGTCGAGGCTGACTTTGACGCCCTGTGGAATTTCAATCGGTTTGCGACCAATCCGAGACATTGATTTCTCTCCTGGAATGTGTACTTGGGCAACCAAGCAGTCTTCCGCAACTAAAATGAACTAACAAACCTCGGCGAGGACTTCCCCACCCAACTTGTGCTGCCTTGCTTCCCGATCGCTAAACACCCCTTTCGAAGTGCTGACGATGGAAATCCCAAGTCCGTTGAGGACCGGTCTTAAATCGGAACATTTGACGTAAACTCGCCGACCAGGCTTACTGACCCGACGTACCGTCTGGATCACCTTCTCACCGTTGGGACCGTACTTAAGCTCGATCCGCAGATGCTTGCTAGGCGTTCCCTCGATCTCCGCGTAATCCCAAATGTATCCTTCTCGCTTCAAGACGTCCGCGACGCTCTTGCGAAGGTTGGACATTGGTACATCCACGAACGATCGCTCAATTCGGATCGCATTGCGGATTCGTGTCAGCATGTCTGAAATTGGATCATTGATCATCTTGTTCTACCCGCCCCTACCAGCTTGATTTACGTACACCAGGGATCAGACCTTTGTCAGCCAAATTGCGGAAGCAAATTCGGCAAATACCGAACTTGCGGTAAACGGCCCTGGGGCGTCCGCATAACTTGCAGCGATTCTCACGCCGCGTCGAAAACTTAGGCTCGCGATTCGCCTTTGCGATTTTGCTTTTGCTTGCCACCGGTTCGCTCTTCCAATCAAAACAAAGTGATGAATTTACGTGACACTAATCCCAACCAAGGGATCCAATCTGATCTCTAAGCCGACTTTTTCTTGGGTGCACGGAACGGCATCCCAAACATTTCCAACAGTCTTCGACCGTGGTCATTCTCGCGCGCTGTCGTCACGATGGTGATGTTTAAACCCTGAGCCTTCGCGTACTTGTCGTTGGTCAACTCAGGAAAAACAAGCCACTCGTTCAAACCCATCGAGTAATTGCCGTGCCCATCGAACGCAGTCCTGCTGACTCCGCGAAAGTCGCGAACCCGTGGCAGCACAATGCTGATGATCCGATCAAGAAACTCGTACATCCGCTCTCCCCGCAAAGTTACCTTGCATCCGATGGGAACCCCCTCGCGGAGCTTAAAACCCGCGATTGAGTTTCGTGCAAGCGTCAAAACAGGCTTCTGACCGGTGATCTCTGCCATAGCATCCGCAGCCAACTCCAAGACTTTCTTGTCTTGCATAGCTTCGCCGACACCCATGTTGACGGAAATCTTCTCAATCTTGGGAATCGCAAAGACATTCTTGATGCCTAGCTCTTCACCAAGTTGCTTTTGAATGTTCTCTAAATAAAACTGTTGTAGTCGAGGCGCCATCGCGTCAGATCCTCTAAACCTTCTTCAAACGATTGAACCTGTGAATTACTTACTAACCTTCGTACGCTTGGCCGGTGCCACCACACCCAAACTCACTCCAGATTTCTTGCAATAACGCTCCTTGGAGCCATCTGCCGCAATCCGAACACCTAGCCTCGTGCGCTTGCTGGTCTTTGGACAAACCAACATCACTTTGCTGGCATCCAAAGGAGACTCCTTCGAAAGCCTTCCGCCTTGAGGATTTCGCTGGGATTTCTTCACATGCTTGAGCACACGATTGATCCCTTCGACAATCACCCTATTGTTCTCACGATCGACCGACAGGACCGTGCCGCGCTGACCCTTGTCCCGTCCGGCAATCACTTCCACTAAATCCGATACTTTGATCAACATGACTAAACTACCTCGCTGGCCAAGGAGACAATTTTGGTGAAGCTCTTCTCACGCAACTCGCGAGCAACAGCTCCAAATATCCGAGTACCTCTTGGATTGTTGTCCTTGTCGACCAAAACAACCGCGTTGCTGTCGAATCGAACATAGCTACCGTCGACGCGTCGGTTTGGTTGTGCCGTGCGTACAATCACCGCTCTGACAACCGCCTTTTTCTTGATCTCGCTACCAGGAATCACACTCTTGACCGAGCAGATAATCACATCCCCGAGACTCGCATACCGACGACGCGTACCGCCCAACACCTTAATGCACATCACCTCGCGTGCACCCGTGTTGTCTGCTACCTGAAGTCGTGTTTCTTGTTGAATCATGATCCTGTATCTTTCAAACCAATTTGGTTCTCAACCCATCAATCCTTACGAATGACAAACCTAAGCCTTCGCTGCTGTTCGCGATCCGCTGAGCCCTACGTCTTTGTTCTTCTCCACGATTCGCACTAAACGCCATCGCTTTAGTTTCGACAGCGGTCGGGATTCCTCGATCTCCACCGTGTCGCCAATATGCGACTCGTTTTGCTCGTCGTGCACATGGCAAACGGTCTTACGCCGCACAATCTTGGTGTACTTGGGGTGCCGCACAAATCGCTCGATCTCTACGCGACGCGACTTGTTCATCTTGTCGCTCTTTACAACACCAACCAAAACTCTAAGCGCCATTTGTTGTTTGCCTTTACCTCAAATCTACCTAACTCTTTGATCAACCCGATCTGCCAGGCTAACTACCGATGCTTTCCTTCGTTCCCGTTACCGGTCACTTGCCAGCACTAGCTTTCGCTCGCTGGGTCTGAATCGTCTTGACACGTGCAATCAACCGACGGTTCTTCCTGTTCTGAGTCGGAACGTCCACCCGATCTGTTTGGCTCTGAAGTCTCAATCGGAACAAGGTTTCAGCCGCCTCAACGGCCGTCAGTTCCAATTGCTCATCGCTCATCTCTCGCAGTTCTGCAGCCTTCATTTTTGCACTCAAAAATCCAAAAAAACCATCACTAGTAAATAAGGACCTTTTTAAATCCTCAAGTCGACCACGCCACTGCTACGCAGGACGTCGTCGAACCAATCGAACCCTAATTGGCATCTTAGCTGCCAACCGAGCAAAGCAAACCTTAGCTTGCTGCTCCGTTACACCACCGAGCTCATAGAGGACCGTCCCCGGCTTGACCACTGCCACCCAGTACTCAGGCTCACCCTTACCTTTACCCATCCGCGTTTCAAGCGGCTTGGAAGATACTGGCTTGTCTGGAAATATCCGGATGTACAAGCGACCTTCGCCCCGAACGTATTGGTTTGCCGCGATACGACCTGCTTCGATCGTCTGGGCTCGGATCCAACCCCCTTGAAGGCATTGGAGACCAAAGTCACCGAAGACGACCTTGTTGCCGCGCGTCGCGTTACCTTTTATACGTCCTCTTTGGCTTTTTCGGTGCTTGACCCGCTTGGGCATCAGCGCCATCGTTGTTGTCTCCCGCGTAGGAACCTTGATTTACCCAAACCTGTACTCCGATGTTCCCCTGAGGGGTCGAAGCTTCGGCGAACCCATAACTGATCTTTGCTTGGATCGTGCTCAATGGCAATGCACCCGCATTGGCCTTCTCGCAACGAGCCATTTCCGCGCCACCCAATCGACCCGAAAGCTGGATCTTAATACCCTTAGCCCCGGCTCCCATGGTCGTCTCGATCGAACGCTTCATCGTCCGACGGAAACTCGCACGCTTTGCTAATTGCTTAGCGATGTCCTCAGCGATCAACTGCCCTTGAATCTCCGGACGATGCACTTCCTCGACCTTCAAATTCACTCGGCGTCCGATCAAATTTTGCAATTCGTCCTGAAGTGTTTCAATCTCCGAACCCTTCTTGCCAATAAGCAATCCAGGCTTGGCTACATACACAAACAGTCGCACTTCATCCCGCGTTCGCTCGACCTCAATCCGATCGATGCCCGCTTCTCGGTAAGCCGCCTTGGTCGGATGATTCTTGATGAAGTTTCGAATCTTCTGATCTTCGACCAGAAGCTCCGAGAATTCTTTCTTACTGGCATACCATCGGCTCTTCCAGCCCATGACAATACCGGTTCGAAAGCCAACAGGATTTACTTTTTGTCCCATGTTTGTTTCTTCCTACAGCTCATCCAACCGCTTAAGTACTACGGAAATATGACTGGTTCGCTTTAATATCGTAAAAGCTTGACCCCTGGATCGCGGCTGAAACCGCTTAAACATCGGCCCACCATCGATCCTCGCATCGACCACTACCAACTCGGTCAGATTGTACGACTCACCACCGTTTTGCTCGGTGTCTTGCGCATTGCCCACAGCGCTCTGGATCACCTTCTCCAACATCCTAGCACCGCGATGCGGTTGGTATCGAAGGATCTCGAGAGCCTCGTCGGCGAACTTGCCACGCACCAGATTGGCCAAAGGTCGAACCTTCCGTGCGCTGATCCTCGCGTGCTTGTGTGTTGATCGATATGGCATAATTTGTTTCCTGTTTTACTCAGCCTGACGCTGCCTTCAACGCTACTTCTTGCCGCCCTTGCCGCCATGGCCACGGAAAGTCCTCGTCGGGGCAAACTCACCCAACTTGTGCCCCACCATGTCTTCAGTCACGAAAACTTTGATGTGCGCCTTTCCATTGTGGACCTCAAACGTCGCACCAACAAACTCCGGAACAATGGTGCACCTGCGAGCCCAAGTCCGAATCGGCTGGTTGCTACTGATCGACCTTGCTTTTTGCAATTTCGCGAAAAGCTTGGGATCTACGTAGGGTCCCTTTTTTGTTGAACGTCCCATCTTCTATTTGCCTCTGATCGCTATCTCAACTTCAACTGGCCATAACGAACTGACTTACGACGACGAATGATCGACGCATTGCTTGGTTTGCGTCGGCGTCGAGTGAAACCACCCTTGGCCAACTTGCCCGTCGGACTGACCGGATGCCGTCCACCCTTGGTCCGCCCTTCACCACCACCGTGCGGGTGATCGTGCGGATTCATGGCTGTTCCGCGAACGTGGGGCCTAATGCCCTTCCAACGATTCCTACCAGCCTTGCCGATTCGAATCGCATCATGCTCGGAATTCCCCATCTTACCGATGGTAGCCCGACCCTGGCTTGGCACCCGCCTGACTTCTCCACTTGGCAACTGCAACTGCGCCCAGCCACCCTCGCGAGCCATCAATACCGCAGACGAACCAGCCGATCGGCATAAGGCTGCCCCACGACCTGGCGTCATCTCCACACAACAAACTTCCATTCCAGGCGGAATGTTCTTCAACGGCAAACAATTGCCAGGGGTTGGAGGTGCATCTGGCCCGTTGACCAAAACATCACCCTTCTTCATCCCCTCGGTCGCCAAAATGTAAGCCTTCTCACCGTCGGCATAAACCAACAATGCAATGCGAGCACTTCGGTTCGGGTCGTACTGAACCGAATCAATCGTCGCCTGAATCCCATCCTTGATCCGACGGAAGTCGATGATCCGGTACATTCGCTTGTGCCCACCACCGCGATGCCTCGCGGTGATAAAACCCTGATTGTTCCGACCACCCTTTTTCTTCTGCCTCTTGAGCAAACCCTTCTCAGGCTTCGCCCCAGGTGTCAGTTCCGCAAAGTCACTGGTCGACGAATTCCTTCGCCCCGGTGATGTCGGCTTGTGTATTCTGATGCCCATGTTCCGTTACTCGTTTCCTTGGTTGCTCGCCTCTAGCCCACTTCCAGACTAAAAGAAATCAATTTTGTATTCACTACCGAGTTTCACAACAGCCTTTTTCCACGCCTTGGTGACCCCAGCCTTGGCACGATACCGCCTGGCCTTGCCACTTCGATTCTGCGTGGCAACCGCCATCACTTTCACATTAAATAGCTCTTCGATGGCATGCTTGATTTGCGTCTTGGTCGCCAACGGACTCACTTCGAAAGCGTAGCGATTTTGCCTTGTCGCCTTATGGACACCCTTCTCGGTTACCAAAGGTCGGTAAACGATCTGGTGCGGCGTCAAAACCATCGATGTTTTTGGAGGTTGCTTTGCCATAATTGCTACTCTTCACTGCCTGCTTGAATGCTTACTTTTACGCTTGCTACTTGAGCCCCTAGCCGCCGAAACGACCCTAGGCACCCGCCCGAGATTTGATCCAATCCATAGCCTCACGAGTCAGTACCAACTTTCTCGGACGAAGGATATTCAACGCATTCAGATCACTGACAGGGCTGATCGTCAAACCCTGAATGTTTCTTCCACTCAGGTAAATATTCTTATCGTGAGCCGCCGTCGCAAGCGTCTTGCTGACCCCTTCCAAACCCAATGCCTTGAACGCACCTGCCAAAGCCTTGGTCTTCGGAGCCTCCATCGCCAAGCGATCAATCACCATCACCGATTCGGATCCGATCTTCGCAGCCAATGCCATTCGGGTCGCTGCCTGAACCGCCTTTCGGGGCAATCGATAATAATACGAACGTGGCTGCCTAGCATTGGCATGACCACCACCGCGTCGCACCGGCGTCCGCTTGGCACCCATACGAGCATTACCAGTTCCCTTCTGGCGATACATCTTCTTGGTCGAACCAGACACCTCACCACGCGTCTTGGTCTTGTTACTACCTTGACGCTTGTTGGCCAGATACATCACGACCGCGTCGTGCAACAACTGCTTGTTCACCTTGGGAGCAATCGCAGCCGGATCGATTTCATAATCATCGACTTTGTTGCCAGACAGATCGTAAACAGGAAGCTTTACCATAGTTCAACCACTCAACCTTGGATCCAATTTGCTAACTAGCCGACCTTGTTTGTTTCTCGAACAACCACATATCCACCGGCTGGCCCGGGCACCGGCCCATGAACCAGAATGAGATTATTCTCAAGATCGATCTTCACCAACTGCAAGTTCCTCATGGTGACTTGATCAACACCATAATGACCCGCCATCTTTTTGCCTTTGCGAACCCGACCTGGATAAGTACCCGCTGCAGTACCGCCAGGGTGCCGGTGAACCTTCTTGACACCGTGGGTCGCTCGCTGACCCTTGAAATTGTGCCGCTTCATCCAGCCAGAATACCCACAACCCTTGGATGTCCCGGTCACATCGACCGACTTGACCCCCTCCAACACACTGGCAAGCACATCCTGACCGACCGACATCCCCGCATCACCTCGCAACTCCTTGATGAACTTCTTGGGCTCACCCTCAGACTTAGGAGCCAAGGCCAAACCAGCCTTTTGAAGCTTCGCAGATCGCTTGCTAGATATATCAGCCACATGCCCCCGTTCCGATCGGGAGGCCAACCTTCGGGGCTTATCCAAAAACCCTAGCTGAACTGCATCGTAACCATCGCGATCCACGGTCTTTACCTGCAACACCTTACAAGGCCCGGCTTCAATCACAGTCACCGGCACGATGCTACCATCGGGCTGAAATATCTGCGTCATGCCGATTTTACGGCCAAGGATACCTTTTCTCATGTTTCAGTTCCGTGAATCGTTGCTTCGCAGGACTTGCCGAACCATCGCGACCTTGGTCGCTTGTCGACAGTTACCCCCGAAACATCCGCACCATACGAGGAAAACCTTTGAGGAAAACTCAAATCGGGAACGCCCCGAACCACCATCAACCCTCAGACCACTATCTGGAGGTCGCCTTGATCTTAATATCAACCCCAGCAGGCAAACTCAACTTATTGAGCGCCTCGATCGTCCTGGCAGTGGCTTGCTTGATGTCAATCAGACGCTTGTGAGTCCGAATCTCGAATTGCTGACGAGCCTTCTTGTCAATATTCGGACCAGAAAGAACTGTGTACTTCTCGATTCGAGTCGGCAAAGGAATCGGACCGTGCACCTCAGAGTGCGTCCGCTTGGCCGTCTCGACAATCTCGAGGGCACTTTGATCCAAGACCGCATGATCATAAGCTTCCATGCGTATCCTGATGACTTCGTGCGATCCTGACACAGTTAACCTACCTCATCTAAAGCTATTCTCAACGCGCAGTTGGCTTTTCCAAGCCTTCACTCGGACGCTCCACGCTCAAACAAGCCTCCTCAGGCGAGAAGGGAGCGAGAGTTTAAGAGGGCGTGAAATCTTCGTCAACCACAAATCAAAATATTTGGGAAATAATGACAGCTATTCTCGGTTTCTGCAACGTTTCCCCCCCCCGTCACTAAAAAGGAAAAACCGCTGGCTCTCGACAGCGGTTTTTTCTTTTTGCTTTGCTTTCATTGAATCGGCCCGATGGGCTGCGATTCGTCGAAGTGATTACTTGCCAGCCCCCAATCCTGGTCCGCCAGCACCCGCGCCACCAAGCCCTGGCCCGCCACCTGGACCACCTAAGCCTGGTCCACCGCCGCCGAGCCCACCTAGGCCGCCTAAGCCACCAAGCCCTCCGGGACCACCAGGTCCACCACCCATACCCCCAAGGCCTCCGCCCATGCCACCTGGTCCTGCGCCACCACCATCGTTGCGCAAGCCGCCTCCCAGTGGGCCAATGGCTGGTTTGTCAGGTTGTGTGAACATTCCAAATCCGGTGAAGTCATCGAATTCACGGAGAACGACAATCCGCCCTGAATCCGGATCAAAAGCAACCGAATCCGAACCGCTCTTGAGCGTTGGATCCTTCGGTAGCTTCATCTCCAAAGGCTGCATGCCATGCATGTCGATCACGGTCAAAAAGACTTTTCCATCTCGCTTTTCCACTGCCTTTATCTGCTTGGTAATCGGATGGATGATCTCCAAAGGAACGTCTTTGCCCTGCTCCTTGATCGGCTGTCCGAACACATGGCCTCGACCTACGGTTTCTTTGCGAGGCAAGTAACTTGCTAGCTTCGGATCGTACTCGGCAAAGACCATCTCGCCCTTGGGCGGGAAGGATTCAAACCACCTTTTTTGTGAATCAGGGGCGTAGGCGACGTTCAGGTCGCTCATGTAGGCCTCTGCCAATCGCTTGGTTGAAACAGGGCCAGAGGGATCTGACCAAGCAGTCTTTCTTGCCGAATTACGCTTGTAGTAGGTCTCTCGCCCGTCTTTGTCCTTCTCCGGTTTGAAAGCTTCCCTGTCTTGCCTTTCTTTAACAAGCAAGTCTTGGACTCGACGCAGAGTTCCACTGGCCGAATCAAGGACCGCGGATCGAGGCTGGATCGAAGCCGATTCGGGGAAGTTCGGGTCAACCATCAACAGCCGAACCCTGTAACGATAGATTCGGTTTGGCTTGGCTTCAAAATCGTAAAACCTGACCAATTTGTATTTTGTGGATGGAAGCTCTCTTGGGATTTCTTCGCGGGCAGGACCCGACGCTGCTCCCCCAGCCCCACCCAATCCACCGCCAAAGCCTGGAGGGCCGCCTGATCCTAATCCACCAAAGCCTCCCGGGGCAGATCCGCCACCGTAGCCTGCAGGTGGTCCGCCCGCTCCTGCTCCGCCGCCGTAGCCTGCAGGTGGTCCGCCCGCTCCAGCTCCGCCGCCGTAGCCTGCAGGTGGTCCGCCCGCTCCAGCTCCGCCACCGTAGCCTGCAGGTGGTCCGCCACCTCCATACCCTGCGGGAGCACCGCCAGCGGGACCGGCGCCAAAACCACCAGAAGCCCCACTCTCTGGTTCGCCTCCTGACTCACCTTCAAAACCGCTACTTCCTCCCCCACCTAATCCACCCATTGGTCCCCCAGGTCCCGCAGGTGCTTGGAATCCTCCACCGCCCAATCCAGCTTTGGGTATCTCGCTGTGGGAAACTAAATCTCTATAGTTTTTCAACAAAAGCGGAGGGACTGGAATCGTGATATTGGGCGTCGTCCACCCTCCGTCGGCTACCTCCGGCGCAGTTCCCAGCCAAACATTCTTGGCCAAGTCCTTGAGTCGCTCAGAACCAGCATTGGGCAAGGCTTGCCAATCCGTCTCCTGAACTTGTTTGGTCGGATCGTCGGTAACATCGATCCTCTCGACCTCGAATCCAACATAGTTGGGTGTGTCTCGACCGGGCATGACATTGCCCCCCGGAGATAACTTGCTCCTGTACTCTTTCTCCATGTCTTGGTGGGGCACGATCGCCATCACACTGACAAACCCAATGTCTCGAGGACCGATCGATTTGCGTTTTGGATCATTGGGATTGGACGGACCGAGCGTATGGGAAGGGAAACCTTGATCATACCCCGCAGCCAAATAACGCTTCGCAGCGACTGCCCCTCCACCTAATCCACCACCGGCTCCGGGAGGCCCTCCAAATCCCGGAGGCCCACCGCCACCCATCAATCCAGGAGGACCACTCTCGCCCTCCGAACCACCGCCGAAGCGACCTCCTCGGTCTCGATCGTCTTTTTTCTTTACTGGAGCTTTGGGCTCCTCGGCGTCTTTGAGCTTATCAAGATACTCGACCAATTGCGCGTTTGCATTGCCTACGACAATAGGTCCATAAAAGTAATTGGCTTCCAAGGATGTTGCTGGCAGGATATCCGGATCGGAACGATATCCGGTAATCCTCGCTCCCGGGACAGGAATCTCAGGGCGATAAAGATCCTTTGGAATCGGCTTGGTAGAGTCGATCGATTTTTCAGCATAGCTCACGTCGATAACCCCCTTGACCCGAGCTTCTTCATCCTTGATCGCGTCCCAATGATTCTCCCGAATCTGACTGAGCACTTGGCTGGCTTTGTCCGAGAGCTTCTTGGGATCTTTGCTCGACTCGATCGACTTGGATGTCATCCCCAAGTAGACCAATCCTGCGCTGAGCAGCAGCATCAAGCCAAATACAAACTTCTCGACATGATAGAGCATGAACTCCTTGGCATTAAAACTCCCTTTGGATTTCGACTTGGTCTTGGCCGTCGATTTTTCTTCGGCCTTAGACTCCACGGGCTTAGCGTCTGCGTCGTCTTTGTTTTTCTTTTTTCCGAACATAAACGAACTCCTTGGTAGATGGTCCTGCTAGTTGTTTTCCGCAGGGGGATTGGCCGGTGGATTGGTCGAAGGATCTGCCGCAGGCGCACTGGGGTCTGCCGCAGGCGCATTAGGATCGGCAGCAGGCGCACTGGGATCTGCCGCAGGCGCACTGGGATCTGCCGCAGGCGCACTGGGTTCCGTTGATGGTCCATTAGGATCCGCCCCTGAAACACTCGGGTCAGCTGCCGGTGGATTGGGGTTGGCCGCTGGCGGATTTGCCGCAGCCGGCGGAGCAGCTTGAGCATTGGCATCAACAGCCGGTCCGGCCGCTGCCGCTGGCTCTTCGGCCGTTTTCGTGCTGCTTAAGTTCGCTGGCGGGTTGAACAAGTAGATTAGTCCAAAAATTTCCACTGGAACTTCGCCGTTGCTAGATCTGTTGGAAGCCCCTCCTCCAAGCGAGCCCATACCGGGCATGGCGCCACCTTCGCCCGACTCTGGCTCATCGCCGTCGCTTCTTAGTTCTGCACCCGAGCCACCTGCGCCAGCGGCCCCCAGGCCTGGCATGCTGCCCTCTTCTCCGCCTCCGCCGAATCCACCAGCAGCTCCGCCGCTACCTGCAGCCCCGCCACTGGATGCCGACTCGGTGTTGTAGCGGACCTGAAGCACCTCGAGCATCATCTTGCCATTCCCGCATTCGGTGATCAGGCGTCCAAGCTGAGATTCGTCGATCTTTAGTCGCATCCTCACTGGGATTCTCTTTGCCACTGCGATGACCGCATCGGTTGCATTCTGCAAATTCATGGCCCCGCGAAGCTGGGTACCCGTCAATGGTTTGAACGATGTATCAACATAGCGACCTTCGGCTGGATCTTTAGCCCTAGCAGCACCAGCAGGAACCATGGACCCTCCCTTTCCGCCACCACCCATTCCGTATCCTGCCGGCGGGCCTCCGGCACCGCCACCTGCATAATCGCCAGGCGGGCCACCACCCATCATCCCGCCCATCATGCCACCCATCCCCCCGGCGGCACCTGCCCCCGATCCAGATAGCGCACCTGCATCGCGACTGGCCTTCGAGCCCCAACGAATCCATTCGATTTCTCGCACCACAGCTTGAAAGTTCTCTTTGGCTTCTGCGTTGGTGTTCGCAAGAATATCCATCAAACCTCTGAGGATCCAAATATCCTCCTGGGTGTAATAAATCTCATGGATCGTCGGTGGTGTGGACCGAGCGTACCAAGGCATCGCGGTGGAGATCAGTTCTTTTTGAGATGTTTCGGACCATCGAACCAAATCCTTGGTGTCATCGGCCTTCGCAGCCCCACCTGCCCCGAAACCGCCCGGGGCAAAACCTCCACCACTTGGAGGTTCAAAGCCACCCATCCCAGGTGCCATCGCCTTCTGGTCGAGTACGAACTTCCAAGTGCTTCCGATGCGCTTGGCAAGGGCTGGAAATTCAGGTTCGATATAGTCTTTGTAGACCTTTCGATCCTGAACGGTGATTTGATCCAACGGAGCTGGAATGGTCTCTGGCAACGGAAAAGCTACCTTTTTTTCAAAGGGCCTCAAATTGTCAAAAATCTCATGCACCTTTGGAAACTGAAAGGCATTTTGAGGCCAAGTCAGAAACTCTTTTTGTCGCTCGTACTGGAACTGCCAAGCTTGGTCGACATCCGAGACGAGCCCTTCGAGACGCTTTTCCATCTGGCTGTGGGACATCTCATTGGGATGCGTGGCCGTCTTGCCTCCGACCTCATTGATCTTTGAGAAAACGCCGTTGATCGTGCTGATCCGTTGCGAAATCTCCGAATACATGCTGGTCGACGTCAGATAGAAAATCACGCTTGAGAGCAGTAGCACAAGCCCTGAGATGATCCAGAACGAGTATTTGGCGATCTCTTTGAGGTAGCGTTTCAAGTCATCCATGGGAATTCTCCAAGTCGGATAGCTTTATCGGTGTATTTCTAATTTTTTCAGGGTTTTGAAGTGCGATCCGGTTGATGGGTCCGTACTTCCATTGCTTCGTCTTCGTTCATTGGGTGTCTGACTGTGAGCCTTCGAACATGGCTAGACCCACAGGGATCAACCTCCGCTTTCGGGCTCAAAACCACCTGCTGGTGCCGCAGGTGCTGGTGCCGAAGCAGCAGCAGGACCGGTGATATTGGCCAACTCACCGGGTTTCCAAGCAAACTGAACCACAAAATCGAACTTCGGGGCTGGAAAATCCGGCGGCACGATGTTGCCTTGTGCATCTTTGATCTCCGGTAAAGAGGTTCCCCCACCGGCTCCTCCGCCCGAAGGCCCACCGCCAGCCACACCACCACCGGTCCCAAGCCCGCCACCTAGCCCAAGTCCGCCGCCCGATTCGGGCTCCGACCCGCCACCAGCAGCACCCCCGGCGCCAAGACTAGGCCCTCCACCAAAACCACCGCTTCCAGTGAGCGAAGGCCCCCCGCCAGGTCCACCGGTACCAAAACCTGCCGGTGCTCGGATCCCACGTTCCTCCAGCAAACGGATGTATTCCGGATTGGGAACCTTAAAATCACGTTTGGGTTGAGCCGTCCGATTGATCAATACCGGACGACGCACTCCCAAGTCGTACATCGAGACCTCTCGCTCCTCGCCCGGCTTGTCACCTGGCAATTTTGCGGTTCCGTTTTCCAAGAACTCCACCAGGTAGTTGGTAACGTGAGCAGCCCCCTCTCGACCCTTCTTCTCGGTCCCATTGTAATAGTGATACCCTTTGATCTCGACGACCCAACCTGGTCCGGTCGGATCGGGATCCTTGTCTGCGGGACGCTTGATCTTCGCAAAACCAGCCTGCTCGCGAGACTTCAGGTCCTCTTGATAGCTCTGCTTCAATGCCGGTTTGTACCAGTTAGCCAAACTGTCGAAGTACATCTGCTCGACACTGGTGATATGAAATTCCATCCGATCCTTGTAAGGACGTTCCTGGGGAGTTTTCTCCATGAGCACCGGGTCTCGCTGCATGGCTTGCTCCAACGCCTCGTAAAGCTCAAGGCACATAAGCCGCTGCTGAGCCCCCTTGCTGACCTCAACGCCCACGCTCTTGTATAGATTCAGCTTACCCTTGAACTCCTCATCCTTGGTGAATTCATCTTTCGAGTTCTTGTCGACGTTCGAAACACTGCTTTCGGCACTTTGCCAAAGGTCTGGCCGAAGCGGTCGATAGGCTTGTCCCAACATCGCGTGATGGGTTGCAAATCCAACCAAAAGCAAGGACAAAGCTCCGACAGCCCAAGGTTTCTTGTTGCGGATCACGCGATCTAAGACAATGTCGCGTGGCAACAGATTCGTGTGCATCGGGCCTCGATTAAGAAGTTGCAGACACAGACCGTAGACGACCCCATAAGCCGCCGCGTTCTCCTTGAACTGCTGAGCACCAAGGACCTCCGATCCAGTCAACTTGGGAAATCGGTCATACAGATCGACATCCATCCCCAAGTTTTTGTTCAGAAACTGCAACAATCCCGGCATTTTTGCCGTATTGCCCATCACCAAGATACCGTCAAGCTCGGCCTTTTTATTGAGCGATTTGTAAAAACTCAGCGACCGCTGTATCTCGGTGACCATGTCATTGAACACCGGACGCATGGCTTGAAAAACCAGCTTCGGATCGTCAGCCTGCATGGCATTCTTTTTCAAGTGCTCCGCCTTGGCAAACGTCAACTTCAAGTCTTTGGTCAATTGGCGGGTGAAGTGATTTCCACCGATGGGAACAGAACGCTGCCAAACTCGAAATCCATTGGTTACCAACAAATCGCTCGCATCGGTCCCGATGCTTAGCACCACGGAATTCTTCGGTGGCCTGTCGGGATCGAATTCCTCGGTAGCCATCGATTCGGCAAAACGCTCATGGGCAACCAGATTGTAGATGCTCATCGGAGCCAATTGCACCAAATCGATATCGATCCCCTTGTCTCGGTAAGGCTTTAATGCCCGAAAAACCGCTTCCTTCTTCATCGCAAACAATCCGACTTCACTCTCCAGCGCATAGCCCTCTTCGATCTGCGCGCCTTCCATTTGCTGGAAATCCCAAATCACGTCATTTAGATCAAAGGGGATTTGCTGCTTGGCCTCGTACTTGACGATGTCCCCAATCTTCTTGACCTCCACCGGTGGGGGCTTAAAAAATTTAGCCAAACCGCTTTGCCCAGGAACACTCACTGCGATCCTGGTGGTTCCGGTCAAGTCGTTGCGAGAGAGAAACTGACCCAACGCATCATGGATCAGGGCTTCGGGTTCAGCATCCGGTTGCGATAGAATCTTCGGATATTCGATAAAATCGAAGGTGTCGGCAACCACTTGATCACCTTCCAAGTGGCATCGAAGGGCCTTGAGAGAACTTTGTCCAATCTCAATTCCCCATACATGCTGAATCTTTTTCGCCATGACGCGAATTCTCCAAGCTACCTATAGACGAGCGAAGGGTTCAGGACCGTCTTGACGGTCCCTAACCCCTTTATGTTATCGCGGATTCCCCAGCGCTGTCAAAACTTTACAGCCCCCTAACCCAAAAATGTGCCATTTCTATCACACTTCTCGACATTCTCCGCCTAGCCCCTCCGACCGGACTGACCCAGCCTAGCTCGTAACGGTACAATCCACTGCCTGCGTCGATTGAGCACCTGGGCTGCGAAGCTTCCCCAACGATTCCAATTTTTCCAATTGTATTCGCACCATGACCATGGCCCCCCAACCCCGCGACCAGCCGTTTTGTCACCCAAACTGCCTATCGACAACCACTGCAATAGGGACCCGGATAAGGACCCTCATGCTGGCATGCCTTAGCGTCTTGGGCCTCCAAAATCTCCACGCCCAAACCAGTTCGCAGGCAATCCCAGCCCCTCAAGAAAACGCCGTTACCGACCAAGATATCCAAGCGTGGATCGCTAAGCTCGGCTCGGATTCTTACACCCAACGTACCGAGGCCCTTAAACGCTTGGAATCCTATGGAACCCGGGCCCTAGACTCCTTGCGACTGGCCACACGGGACTCCGACCCCCAAATCGCCAACCAAGCCCGATTCTTGCTCCAAAGCACACAACTCCAATGGAATTGGAATTACGACTCGATCGAAACACGCAGAATCATCGAGGCTTATAAGCTAGCTAGCGTCAATGACAAACCCAAGCACATTCGAGAATTGGCACAACTGAGCAATTCTCACGGAATCGCTGCCCTATGCCGAATCTGCTGCTACGACTCAGACGAAATCCAATCCAAACTCGCTGCATTAGAACTTCTTACAAGGCTGAATCCCCGAAAGATTCCCGGAGTATCGGCCAATCCTGAGCTGAGTCCCAAATTTGATCCCCGCATCGTCGAAGCCCTCTTGGACGCTCCAGCGGAGAATTCAACCCAGCAGATCCTCACGGCCGTCGAGGGCTCGACGAGCCAAGCAGCCGCATGGGTCCGCTTGGCTTATTCCACATCGGAACCCTGGCCGCTAGATCGTTGGATGGCCATCCTGGATCAAGAACAGAAACTGGTCGAGGCCTCCAGCCCCCAAAGCCATGTACCTGTGTTTGTTTCGCTTGCGACTTGGGTTGCCCAACAAGCAATCCTTCATACGCATAGCCGAGACGTCGCGAACCAAATCGCAGGGCGCCTACCCCCTATACTCCTATCGGGTGAACCCGACCCGGACTGGCTCGTTGGGTTTGCCCAATGGGCGATCGATGCGGAACTTCCCGAACTTGTCCTGCAACAGTACCTGCTGTTGCCAAAGCAATTCCCACAGAGGGTTCCTCCCATTTTGCACTACCTCTTGGCCGAAAGCTTAGCCAAACAAGGCAAACAGCAAGTGGCAGATCAGATCGTTCAGTTCGCACTCGACCGCAAAGCCATCGTCCTGAACAAGGAGAATCTAAACGAACAAACTCTAAGCGTTCAAGAAGCACCCTCGACGATCGTACCGACAGAGAACAACCCACTTGAATTCCGATCGATCAACTTCAAATACGAGCGGACCAACTTGGCCCAATTGCTCATCAATCGCGGCCAGTTTCCTTGGGCCGAATCGGAGCTGCGCGAATCTCTTAAGGGGCTAGAAGATAGTCCAGACAGCATCGCCGTGATCGGCCTGCAACTGCTGGCCTCCATGCTCCATGAGCAAGATCGCGATGAAGATGCCGCCAAAGCCCTCGAAAAATGGATTTCCCGTTACGAATCTGAGAAACTCTTTCGCATGCAGGTTGAAAACTATCAGATCGACCTTGCCTCGAATTACTACTTGTTCGAAGGAAATCATCAGGCTCAAAAAGGCAACGAGCAGAAAGCCCGCGAAGCGTATTTCAAGTCGATCGCGCTTGCAAGCGACAACGTCGATGCTCTGATTGGACTTGCCCGCATAAGCGAAACGCCTGAAGAGAAAAGACAGAGATTGGCCCAACAGGAGCAGTGCCAAAGCTCTCTGAAAAACGAAAGCGATGCCATCGACCGAGACATGAGGCTAGCCAACCCAGTGTTCCAACCGATGGAAAAAAGACGGCTTGCCAATTCGCTCAACACACTCGCTTGGCTGATGATCAATACCCAAGCCGATCCGCGTGAAGCCCTCATGCTGAGCCGCCGCTCGTGCAATCTAGTCCCCGACCAATCTGCCTACCAAGACACGCTTGCTCACTGCCTGGATAAAAATGGCAACCCCAAAGAAGCCTTTCGAACACAAATCAAAGCCCTTACGCTCGAACCCCACCAACTGTCGCTTCAACGCGCTTTGGCTAGTTTTTACGAAAAAGCGGCCAAAGAAATCGACGATCAACCTTAATTCGTATCGTCACCCTTGGCGCTAGGGCCGTCATGACCAAGCTTGGGTATCAAGCCACCGACATCTCCTTTAAGCAGTCTTGCTTTGCGATAGTTGTCGATCTTTTGACGTGTATCGGTGATGTCCAAATTTCGCATGGTCAACTGACCGATCCGGTCCTTGGGACCGAATTCACCGCGACCGCTTTCCATCGTCAGACGTTCTGGCGAGTAAGTCAGATTCTCACTTTGGGTATCCAGGATCGTGTAATCATTGCCGCGCCTTAACTCCAATACCACCGTTCCAGTCACCACCTTGGCAACCCAACGTTGGAGGGTTTCGCGAAGCATCAGCGACTGTGGATCGAACCAGCGCCCTTCGTAGAGGAGTCGCCCAAGCCGTCTGCCCATGTCCCGGTATTGCTCGAGGGTTCCTTCGTTATGGATACCCGTGACTAACCTCTCGTAGGCGATGTAAAATAGCGCCATGCCTGGGGCTTCATAAATCCCACGACTCTTGGCCTCAATGATCCGATTCTCGATTTGATCGGACATCCCCAGACCATGCCTTCCTCCAATCGAATTGGCTTCCAAAACCAAATCGACATTGTTTTCAAACGTCCTACCATTGAGGGCAACCGGAAGACCTTCGGCAAACTCCACCGTCACCGTCTCAGGAACCACCGTGCAGTCGGTTCGCCAAAAAGGAACACCCATGATCGGCTCGACGATCTTGATCCCCGTATTGAGGTGCTCCAAGTCCTTGGCTTCGTGTGTGGCACCCCAAATGTTTGAATCGGTCGAATAAGCCTTCTCTTTGCTCATCTTGTATCCAAGGCCTGCTTTTTCCAGCAGTTCAGACATCTCCTTGCGGCCTCCAAGCTCTCGATTAAAGTCATCATCAAGCCATGGTTTATAGACCTGCAGACTCGGATTGGCCAGCAAACCATATCTGTAGAATCGCTCGATGTCATTTCCTTTGTAAGTGCTACCATCGCCCCAAATCTCGACGTCGTCTTCCTTCATCGCCTGAACCAGCATGGTACCGGTAACGGCCCGGCCAATTGGGGTTGTGTTGAAATAAGGAACTCCGGCAGTGGTGATATGGAACGCTCCGCATTGCAAAGCCGATAAACCTTCGCTGACCAATTGCTCTCGGCAATCGATCAAGCGAGCCAGCTCGGCTCCGCACTCCATCGCTCGCTTGGGAATATCATCGTAATTGGATTCATCAGGCTGACCCAAATTTGCTGTGTAGCAACAAGGAACAGCCCCCTTGGATCGCATCCAATAGATCGCAGCACTGGTGTCCAACCCCCCCGAAAAAGCGATTCCTACGCGTTTGCCGATCGGAAGTGATTGGAGAATTTTCGACATATTGAAAACTGCTTCGTGGATTTGTGGGATTAGCAACGATCATGTTCGCGTCGTTGGTTTCGCGTCGTGGGTGCATTATGCCTCAGGATCGAATTCTTGCCAAAGGGCAAATTGCTGGGGCTTTTGGTCATCGATGGACATCGACTCGACGAGCAATTCTCTGGCCAACTCGACTTTGTTGCGATCATCACAAAGGACTTCGACCAACGTATCGCCTGGGTGAACTGGCTCTCCGAGCCGTTTGTGCATGACTAAGCCCACCGAGGGATCGATCCTCTGGCCGGCTTGGGTTCGCCCACCCCCCATCGCGATGACCGACTGACCTAATTTCTGGCCATCGATTCGCGTAAGCCATCCTGAACGATCGGCTCGAATCGCTGTGGATTGCCCTCTGGGACGGGCGGCTCGAAGATCTCCGCCTTGATGGGCCACCATTTGCTCGAATCTCTCGAAAACTCGGCCTGAGTCCAAATGCCCCTGCAACGTTGCGCGAGCCTCGGCCATATCTGCAGCTTTACCGACACCGACCAACACATGTGCGCTGAGCTCTCGGGTCAACTCCCACACATCCACAGGGCCCTTGCCCTGCATCACTTCAATGGACTCATCCACCTCGCAAGCATTCCCGACCATCCTTCCCAAAGGTTGATTCATGTCGCTCAGAAGTGCCTTCGTGTGAATTCCAGCCCGCTTGCCATTGGCACATAGGGACTTGGCCAACTCCTGAGCCTTGGGAACAGTTTCCAAAAACGCTCCGCTACCCCATTTGACATCCAGCACCAAAGCATCCAGGGTCTCTGCGATCTTTTTGGACATGATGCTTGCGGTGATCAGAGCCACCGAAGGGACTGTGCCTGTGACGTCTCGAAGCGCGTAGAGCTTTTTATCGGCAGGGACCAAAGTCTCTGTCGCCCCGGTGATAAAGCAGCCGATCTTGGACAACTGGGTTTCTGACTCGGACGGACTTAAGTCGCACCGAAATCCCGGAATGGCTTCAAGTTTATCGAGCGTCCCACCGGTGATTCCAAGCCCGCGTCCGCTGATCATCGGGACGTCCAACTCGCAGCATGCAAGCATCGGACCGAGAATCAAAGAGGTTTTATCCCCCAATCCCCCGGTGGAGTGCTTATCGACTCTCGGACGCTCAGAAACCCTTCGAAGGCAATTTCCTGTGGCGATCATCGCGTCGGTAAGCTGAGAGATCTCTTGCGAATCCATCCCTCGGATAAAAATGGCCATCGCCAAAGCCGCCATCTGATAATCTGGCAGATCACCTTTGGCATAATGGGACACCATGTAACGGATCTCAGCTTCGGAGAGTTTGCCCCCATCTCTTTTCTTGGAAATAATCACCGCTGGGATCACTTGCAACTCCGCTGGCTCTGGGTGTCAAATAGAATGATGTTCGACTGTGGATTGGATCTTAGGAAACTTTTTGAAAGCAAGCTACCAGAAAATGACGCTCCGTGCATTCCATCTATCCAGCATAGCGCTGGTTGCTGCCCTATCGAGTGCCCTGACCACTTCTGTTTCTTTGGGTGACGATCAGGAATTGCAGTTGCTTGCAAAAAACCAAGCCCGGAGTCTTTCGATCGCCTTTCAGAACGCGGCTGGCAAAGCGTTGCCTGCGGTGGTTACTGTTTTGGCAAAAAGGGCCGACGTCGACGCAACGCTCGATGAGCTCGATCTGCTCGATAGCAACAGCACCCGGAATTTCAACATCGGTTCAGGAGTGATCCTCGAAGAAAAAGGTCTATGCGTGACGAACCATCACGTGATCAAAGATACCAAAGGGATCCGAGTCCGACTGGCCGATGGAAGAGAACTGCAAGGAAACGATCCTGTCAGCGATCCATCCAGCGATATTGCGATCTTTCGTATCGCGTCGGATACTCCGCTACCGAGCGTAAAACTCGGGAATTCCGATCGACTCTCCATCGGCGATTGGGTGATTGCGATCGGAAGTCCATTTGCTCTCGAACAAACCGTCAGCGTCGGGATCATCAGTTCCAAAGGCCGAGCGCTGAGCCGATTGGTCGAAGGCCAATTGCTGCAGACCGATGCAGCCATCAATCCAGGCAACTCTGGAGGCGCCCTGATCGACCTCGATGGTGAGTTGATCGGCATCAACACCGCGATCATGACCACCAGCGGGTCGTTCCAAGGGGTCGGATTCGCAATCCCAAGTGCTAGAGTCCAATGGATCACTCGCGAACTCTCGGAGTTCGGCAAAGTCCGAAGGGCCAAAGTCGGAATGCGGGTGGAACCTCTGACGCAAACTCAAGCCGATGAACTCAAACTGCCTGTTCGTGGTGGAGTGACCGTCACTCGAATCAATCCCGATAGCCCTGCCCAGAAAGCGGGACTTGAAATCGACGATGTCATCCTTGAAATCGCACAGCAACGGGTTTTTACGCCGGAGGATTTCCGAAGTGTCGTCGAACAACTTCCCGCCGATAAAGCCTATCCGGTCACCATCCTTCGCTCGGGCGAAAAACAAACGCTCGAAATCACACCCGTGATTTCTCAATGACACCTACGGGGTCTGTTACTTTGCGTCCATTCAAGCTTGAGTCTTTCATGAAAGACTTCGGCGGTCGATCACAGCTGGTACCAATTGGGCTGCCGCTTTTCTAAAAACGCTTTCAATCCCTCTTGAGCCTCATCGCTATTTCTTGCCTTTAAATGGTCCTCTATGGAAGAGTGATCGGTGGCATGGTTTGCGTCGTAGGAGCGATGCAGTAATTCTTTAGTATCCCTAATCGTCAGGGGACCCCCCGCGAGAATTCCAGCCGCTAGTTCCTTGGCAGTGTCGATGAGGATCTCTTGCGAAACGACTCGTTGAAGCAATCCAATTTGCAACGCGCGATGAGCGTCAATCGGATTACCCACCAGGAACAATTCAGCCAAATCTCCCTCCCGGATCTTGGTTCTCAAAACATCCATGATCAGAGCGGGCAAAAGCCCACGGCGAGCTTCAGGGAAAGCTATTTGAAGCTGCGTGCTACCAATTGCAATATCACATGCTGCCAGGACTCCAGCCCCGCCAGCATAAGCACCCCCATGCACTGCAGCGATCGTTACCAGTGGCGTGTATCGCAAAGTTCGCAGGGTTGCCGCGACGCACTGAGCTGATTCATGGACTAGACTTGGATTCGAAGCCTCAGCCAAATCGAGTCCTGCGCAAAATACTGGGCCGTTACCTCGCAAAATGACTACCCGAAAGGCTGGATTTTGAGCCAAATACTCCAAGCGATCTACCATCGCTCTCATCATTGAAATCGATAAAGCGTTGCGGCGCTCAGGTCGATTCAAGGACAAAACAACAATGCCATTTTCCCCGATTTCCTCGACGATCTCTTTCGTCATCGATCTCTCCAATTGCTGGTCGTTTCCAGGAACCTAACCGACTAAATATGCAGATCGATCGTTCTTGGATCTAGCGGTATTCCACTTACTTGAATATCTGATATCAGCTCTTGATAAAGCTTCGAGGACGGATCCATGACCCGACTACCGATTTGAGCCCAAAGTTGAAATAGCTCGGGGGATGCAGGTCGGCGTCGAATTTGCAGTTCAGCCTCCAAATCCAACGCGGTGGTGACTAATCCATAGTCCGGGTCGTCTTTGTCCAAGGCGATTGCATAGACTAAAGCAGCACAGGAATAACAGAGCTGGTCGAAAATCCCACCCTCATCCCCAAGCAGATAACTTTGCTCGATAAATCGCTTTTGATACCGCGCGATGATCCATAGAATTCGACGCCCTAACACTCGGTTTCTTTTAAAGCCCTTGCGTATCCAACGGCTCTTTTGAGGTGTTAAGTTTCGTACCCCTTGAAGGTCTCCTGGCCATGGAGTCAAAGACCCAAGAACGGACTTAGCAAGATACCATCCGAAGGCAGCTTTTTCTTTCATCGCAAATTTACCATTGGCCTCTGCCAAACCAATCGGCTCGAGAAACTCTAGCCTTAAACTCCGTGTCATTGCATTGGGCGCTCCAACGTCGGCCAACACCGGATTGGGGCCTTCGTATACGGTCGCAATCGTAAACTCATGCATGTTCTCCCCAATGTAATTTTCAATCCAATCCTCACGATCCACTGCGACAGACTCCGGATTGAGCCTAAGTTGAGCCCGACGCTCATCAACATGAACGCTGCGCCCACCTTGGATCTGATAGCAATGAATCGCCGTCTGCAAAAGGGCTTTGGTCGAATAAACCTTGGCAATCATTCCCATCGTTTCGTCTCGAACACCATTGGCCGCCAAACGGAAACAGACATCACCAAGTACTCGGCTGGCCAACGCATGACAGACCGCTTGACCAAACCAAGCCTGTATTCGAGGGGATTGCCCGATCGGCTTACCAAACGTACTGCGGAAGGCGATCCAACCTCCATGGCCCTGCTTGGAACCTCGGGAATCGTCAGCGGTTTTTGCCAATGGGTCCTGAATCAACTGGGCAAGCAGACGAAATATCTTGGCAGCACTGTTGACACAGATTCCACCGCGCCCCTTAGCCAACGAACTGAATGCCTGCGCGAGACCTTTCCCAGGCGGCCCAAGTAATGCCTTAGCAGGGATCGGATAATCCGAAAGACGAAACCGGGCATTCCAAAGATAATCAAAGGCTGTAAGCCTGTTTCTTACCATGCGAAAGTTCGCAGTATCTGTTTTCGGAACTTCGAAGACCATCATCGCTGAGTCTCGGCCTTTGGGTAGATTCTCACCCTCAAGTTTCAGTACCAAGATGCAGATACCACCATAAATGACATTGGTAATCGGCCATTTGATCCCTGAGACCAAGTAGTGATCTCCTTGTTTGCGAGCGGTTAACGATAACTTGCTCGGGTCGGCACCCACGCCTGGCTCAGTGAGCGCAAAAGAACCTAACAACTCTCCACGTGCCATCTTCGGAAGGTAGTAGTTCTTCTGCTCCTGACTTCCAAAGTCCAACAGTGGAGTCACTGGCCCCAAAAAGTTATGGACCTCGAACATCACGGCTAAATCCGGGTGGATCAATGTCAACGCTCTGAGCATGGGACCAAGATCCCCAAGCTTAGCCCCCGCTCCATCGTATTCCTTAGGAATCGCTAGGCCGAAGAATCCAATCGCCGCAAGCCCCGAGATCGTTTCCTCGTGGAAAAGCATCTTCTGATGATCCAACAAAGTCCCCTCCTTCTTGCGACGAAGAAGGAACTCAATCGAGTCGGCCATAATGCGGGCAACTTCTTGCGAAGGCCGAAACACCCCAGGATCCAACTCCATCGCTTTGGCCCGCCCGAATAAACTCACCAGCGTCGGGGCTTCCCCTGAAAATTGCTTCTCCGCAGATCTATCGGCATCGTCAAGCGTCGCCAGGGAAGCGATCTCCTCGGCCGACTTCCCCGCTTGGGCTAAGATCATCGCAAGGGCGTCCTGAGCTGGACCAGGATGGCCCCCAGACTCATGATCTGCGACTCTGCCGGTACTATTTGGCGATTCAAGATGTTGGACCATCCGAGAAAACCTCGTGAAAAGAGGGCTAAAGCACAATCACACGGTCTAAACCGTGCAGTATAAGCCATCCGAATGACGGGGCATACACCCCAGTATTAGTATAATTGGTCGTAAAGAGGGCTTATGCTGGGCAGTCGAGCGACCCTTGGTCGATCACCGTATCGCTGTGCTCGTAACCCGGAGCACAGCAGCAAAGAAAGACCAGATCGACCGTCCCCGAGTTCTCGATCCGATGCGACTTGCCAGGACCGATCGCAATCGCATCGCCCGGGACGACTTGCCTGAGTTGGCCTTCGATCTCCATGATCCCGGTCCCTCGTAAAATGTAGTAGATCTCCTCGGTCTTGGGATGATGATGACGCTGCGTACGCACCCCCGGAGGCACCGTCGCTTCAGCAAGACTCTGGTTTGCAATCGAAGAATTGCGATGCGCCAACAACTCTCGAATGATCGAGCCATCCTTGGTGACAAAAGGCTCACAAGAATCCCGATGGATGATTTCCATAAATAGTCCCCTTTTTTAATTCGATTGACCGTGCGAGTGATCCTCATCGGATTTTGATAGAACCTGTAAAGATGGCGAACCCAAAACGGTAACTAGGACCAATCCTGCAAATAGCATAGAGGCTAGAATGTTCCTGTCGTACCAACAACGTTTCATCCAGCCCACAGGCTTGACATCAGGAAGACTTTCAAGCCGCTCAAGCGACGCAAAACGAACGCCTTCTTGGTAAGTTCTCCCAAAAAATCGATCCGGAGCGTGCGGTCGCAAATAGGATCTGAGCAAGTCGACATCCACTCCATCAGGGACACCGTAAAGCTCCATCAACTCGATCGCAGCCGCAGTGGCTTCCACCGCAGATCCAAGGGCTATAGATCTAGCAAATCCGCCCGAATTCATCAGCATTTGAGCATGAGTTACCTGATGCTCGACGAGCGTCTTATGCACCAACTCGCGGTGAGTCTCTACCCAGTTAGAAGCCCCCAATAAAATTGCGAGTTTCGTGGCAGCTAACTGATCCTCTAACTCACCGTATCCAATCCTATTGCGTTGTTTGATCGTCAATTCGAGGCGATTGACCAGAATCTCCCTTTCTTGCGGCGTGAAATCGCCCCGGCCTGCCATCACAACAATTTCGTTGAAAATGCTTGGATAGACTCCCAGAAACGACCGATCGGCCGAGAACCCAGTGACCAAAAAATCTTTCTCTCGAGCCATCGTAGGTAGTTTGGCGAAAAAGCTTGAGTCCACGACGCCAGCGGCCAGGATTGGCGCGGCTTCATAAGGATCCGTAGCGAGGGCTTGGAGCTGGGCATCGAGCCTGCTTTGAATCTCGGATAAATCCGGTGGATTGCCAGAATCCACAAGCCATTTTGCGGCAATCGACCAGTCCTCCCATCGCCCATCCGGGAATGTCTCAACATACGTTTTTAGCTTGGCTGTTGTCATCGGATTCCAAAGCGTTACCGAATAGAAAAAAAGAAGCAGAAGATAAAAGACCGTTGGCAACAACATGACCAGGCGCCCAGTTGCCTTGGAGGCATGCCCCAAAGGAGGCCCTCCTCTGCGCAGTTGGATCGCATTCAAAACCAGGATCATCGACACCAAAACCACAACGATGACGGCTTGATCGCTCAATCCAAAGTAGCTGAAACGGACCATTGAAACGAAAACCACCAACATCGTTGCTAGATGGATTTGAATTAGGCTCAAGACCAATCCTGAGTCAAGCATTTCACTTCGTGCAAGTCTCTTCACGATCCATGTCAACCAAATCGCTGTCAGCATGAATACCAAGGCCGCAGGAAACTCAACACCCATCAGAATCGACAATGGCCACAAGCAGGCCATAAGTACGGTTCGCAGTCCCGAGTACCTGGCCATAACTTGGATCGATTGCTGGACCTGGGTCTCTTCCACGGCAACAAGTGCCTGAGTTTTTTGCGCTCGACGAATCTGAACAAAGCCCCAAACAAAAGGAGCAACCAGGACCACTAGGCCCAATACGTGTGGTATTTGCATGATTTAATCTTTGGGTTGTCTTATTGTTTTTGCAGACAATGGTCCGGTTTCGTGATGCGATTGGCTACAATTCACACGGCCTGCCTTTGTTCCGATAACCAACCACCGTTTGCCCTCGATTTGAAAATGACCAAAACCCGCGTCCTGTTCTGCTCTTCAACGATGGACGGAGGCGGAAGCGAGCGCCAACTGCTGTACCTGCTCAAAGGACTCGATCGCAACGTCTTCGAACCCTCATTGTACCTCCTGAGCGCCACAGGACCACTGCTGGATCAAGTCCCCTTGGATTGCCCCGTGACGGCCTTTTGGACCAACCGCTCGGCTCCAAAAATCAACTGGCCAGGACGTATCCATCACCAGCAGATCCAGCACCTTGCTGAGCATATCGGTAAACATCGTATCGACGTCCTGTACGATCGACTCTTTCACATGACCATGATCAGCGGACCTGCTTGCCTCAGCGCCCATTGCCCCCGCGTGTCGACGATCGTCTCCCCCCCTCAATTCGATGTCCAACGCCCAGATAACCGATGGCGTTGGATCAAACGGCGGCGTTTGGCAAAAGCCTACGCAGCTAGCCAAGCTCTCCTGAGCGTATCCCCAGGAACCGCATTGGCAGCCGCCAAATACTACCGGATCCACCCAGATCGCTTCGAGGTGGTTCCCAGTCCCATCGACATTCGAAGTGTCCAATCCAAATCACTCGAACCGATCCAAGTCTCCCCGTGGTCCAACTCCGTCAAGAACATCGTCGCTATCGGAAGGCTCAGCGCTGAGAAAGGACATGCCGATCTGATCGAAGCCTTCTGGTTGCTGGTCAAAGCCCTAGGCAAAAAGGTCCACCTTCACATCGCAGGCGACGGTCCACTCAAGGAAACGTTCCAAAATCGCATCGATCAACTCGACCTGAACGATTGTCTATTCCTCCACGGACACGTCTCTAACCCCTACCCTCTGCTCAAACATGGCGATCTGCTGGTCCTGCCCTCCCGTTACGAAGGGCTCCCAAACGTGATGCTCGAAGCCATGTTATGCGGTTGTCCAATCCTGGCTACCAACACGGACCAAGGTGCCGGCGAGTACTTGCGGCAATTCCCACTGGGAGATCTAGTCCCCGTTGGGGATGTCCCTTGCATGGCCAAGTCCATGCAGGAATGCCTCGAACACCATGAAAAAGCCAAAACTCGAGCCCAAGTCGCTTGCCATCACGTCCAAGAACATCACGACCTTGACCGCTGGATACAAACGCTCTCGGGAATCCTACTTCGCGCTGCAGGCACTTCAGTCCCATAACCAACCTAGCTCTCGATGACCAACGACCAACTTGCCAGTCTTTTCGAAGAAATGGCGGACCTTTTGGAACTCTCCGGCGAAAACGCCTTTCGTATCCGCGCATACCGAAGCGGGGCGGCAGCCATCGAAACTCTCAGCCAACCGATCGAGGAACTGATCGCTCAAGACTTTGACCTCACAAGCATCGATGGGATCGGTGCCACTTTGGCTCAGAAGTCAATAATCGCCATCCAAACCGGTGAGATCCCAGCCCTCGAGAAACTCAGAGCCCAAGTCCCAAGTAGCCTCAGGAAGGTGATGCAGGTCCCAGGCTTAGGTGCCAAAAAAGCGATGAAACTCCACCAAGAGCTGGGCGTGATGGATTTGGAATCCCTCAAGCAAGTTTGCTTGGACGGAAAAGTCGCCAAGCTCAAAGGGTTTGGAGAAAAAACACAGCAGAGCATTCTTGAGAACATCGAAATCGTAGCCCAAGCCGCCGTGCGCATGCGGCGCGATGAAGCCGACGCGCTGAGAGCCAAACTTCAAGAACACTTTTCAAACTGCCCAGCCATCCAAAAAATGGAGTTCGCTGGAAGCTATCGACGAGGCAAAGAAACCATCGGTGACTTGGATATTCTGGTCGTCAGCAACTCACCTGAGCAAGTCATGGATCGATTCGGTCAGTACCCCGAACTAACCGAACTTTTGGCCAGAGGCGATACCAAAATGAGCATCCGAATCTCGGGTAGCTTCCAAGTCGACTTGCGCGTGGTCGACCCATCCTGCTGGGGTGCAGCCTTGCAGTATTTCACCGGAAGCAAAGAGCACAATGTGCACGTTCGATCGCTGGCCAAGTCCTTGGGACTAAAAATCAGTGAGTACGGCGTGTTTCGCGAACTCGATCAAAACCAACCCATCGCAGGGCACGACGAAGCCAGTCTCTATGAAGCGATCGGTTTGCCATGGATCCCACCAGAGCTTCGGGAAAATCGATTCGAATTCCAAAAGGATTTTGCCCAAAGACTCCATGATCTGATCGAACTGTCGGATATTCGAGGCGATCTTCACATGCACACCCTCTACACCGACGGCAGCCATAGCGTGGAACAGATGGCCCAAGCTGCCATCGATCGAGGATTGCAATACATCGCAATCACCGATCACTCCAAACGCGTCAGCGTCGCACGCGGTCTCGATGAACAAAAAGTGCTAGAGCAATGGGCTTACATCGATCGCATCCGCAAGCAATTCCAAGACCGATTGCTGCTGCTCAAAGGCATCGAATGCGATATCCTCGAAGACGGCTCGTTGGACCTGAGCGACCAGTGCTTGGCCCAAGCCGATTGGGTCACAGCCAGCGTCCATTTTGGCTTCAAACAATCCAAGCAGGAGATCACCGATCGAATCCTCGGAGCCATCGCGCATCGATCCGTCCACTCGATCTCCCATCCCTCAGGTCGACTCCTCTCACGCCGCGTGGCCTACGACTTCGATCTGACAGCCGTCATTCAAGCCGCCCAAGAGCACGACAAATGCTTGGAGATCAACGCCAACCCCCATAGGCTCGACCTAAACGACCTCCAAGCCGCTGCGGCCGCTCAGGCCGGTGTAACTCTGGTGATCAATACCGATGCTCACTCCATCGACAACTTGGATTTAATGAGACACGGTGTTCAAGTCGCTCGCCGCGCTGGTATCATTAAAAATCAAGTCCTTAACACCAAAACTTCCAAGCAATTGCTTGGGTGGCTTAAGAAACACAAGTCGCCCAGCGATTAAATTCTGCGCCCTGGCGTTATGGACCGAGCCATAGAATCTTCCTGCCACACTCCCTTTGGATCGTAACGGATTACCACTATGCCACGCACTCGTTTGGATTTAACCGTTGGTTGCTTGTGCATCGTCTTGCTAAGTGCCTGTTTTGCGACCGCTTGGCAACAACCTCCCGAGGCCAAAGAACCCTCGGACCCTCTGCTTGAGTCGATCAAAGAACGCTTGGGAACACTCCCGCGACTAGACCAGGAGGCTAAAGCCCCTGCACACAAACAAGCAAAATCGCATAAATATCGCGCCGCCGAACTGATGCTCAAGTCGGCTCGATTGCTCGAATCACAGCACTCAGAGCCATTGGATCAAATCGCCAATGAACTGCGAAAGCAGGTCGTCGTAGTCCTCAAATCAGACTGATCCGTCCGATCCGTCCGATCCGTCTGATCTGTCTGATCTGTCCGATCTGTCCGATCCGTCCGATCCGTCCGATCCGTCTGATCCGTCTGATCTGTCTGATCTGTCTGATCTGTCCGATCTGTCCGATCTGTCCGATCTGTCTGATCTGTCTGATCTGTCCGATCTGTCCGATCTGTCCGATCTGTCCGATCCGTCCGATCCGTCCGATCCGTCTGATCCGTCTGAGAAAAACAGCGAGTGGATCGCAAGCATCACCGCACCGACCACCAACAGGCTGTCGGCGATATTGAAGTTTGGCCAAGTGTATTGTCCGTAGCGACACAGGATCCAGTCTCTGACGCCACCGGCATAATCCCCTGGAAGTCCGTGAAAATTCAGTCGGTCGTACAGGTTCCCCAGGATGCCACCGGTGACCATCCCCAACGTCGCAGTCAACCACCAAGATCGACAGGCCTGGAATGCAAACAGCCAGATCAAGAGTCCTAGGATTGCGGCGATCGAGACCGTGGCAAAGAGCCACCCGTAGCCTTGCCCAAGTCCAAAGACGGCTCCTTGATTGACGGCCGTCTCGATTCCAAAGTAGTTCTCGATCCACCAAGTCGGTGGTTGTTCGCCGGGAAGTCCTTTCCAAGCAAAGACCCTCTGTTTGGTCACAAGGTCGATGAGAGTCCCTAAGAGCGCTAGGAGACCAAATACAGATGCGCGTCGATAGATCATTCAGGGTTCAATAGGGGATAAATTTACCAACGAGATTCCATCTGATCGACGATGTGGTTTGCCAATCGTTCGGCATTTCGCTGAAAAGCTGTCGCGATCGACTGGCCAGCTTCGGGAACAAAATCGGTTCTCTCCGCAAAGTAGTGGGTGATTTCTCCTGGAGGCAGGAAGCGGGTTGTGACCAAGTTCATACCCCTTCGATCGGTCCAATTCATTTCTACCGAGACGACGGTCTCGAGGAGTCGAGGTTCGTCGGTGTTGGTCTCGGCGATGACTCGCTTGGTGTCGTTGGTCAATCGGATGGAAAGAATCGAATCGGCGACCGAATTATCCGCGATTTTATAAGGTGTCCTGCGCTCGATTTCTTTCTGGACTGCCTCGGTTAAGAGCACACCTAACTCAGGCCGAAAGCTGTCGCTGCGAATCACGGGAACATTGATGGTCCGTACGTCGGTTCGGTAAACATTCCGAGTTCCTATGCGGTATCCAAAGCAACCTGAAACCAGGGTCAATCCAAGAGCGACAAGAGCAAGTAGAGTGGGTCGAGCCATGGCCGTTAGCGCTTCAGAGGCTCCGTGCTCGCAGCGGTCCGAACCTGCGACTCGCCTGCAGTTGGATCCAAGGGATTGGCTTGAGGCTTGGTCCGACTACGACTGATGGTTGCCTGCCGCTGTGCTGTTTCTTGCTCGGTTGGTTTGAGCAAAGGGGTGACTTTGTCGCGCGAGGGGAAGGCATACGTCATCCAGTGCAGATAGGGGGTTGGCACTGCCGGCTTGCCATCGGCTTTATCGATGATTTCCTGGGCTTTCTCCGCAAACGGAGTATCCTGATAATTCTCAAGAATACGATCGCAGTACACGATCGCAGCAGCGTATTCCTGCTTGTTGTTTCGATAAGTCGCTTCGTCGTAAAGTCGTTCGGCTTGTCGGTATTTGACTTCGGCAAGCATCTCTGCGATCGGCTCTTTACGCTCGCTGGCCTGTTTGGGGAACTGCCGGACCATCTGCTTGAGGAGTTTGTCGGCCTGTTCGAGTGGCTCCGAAGAGTACTGTGCACCTTGGTAGGCAAGCAGGGCGGATTTGGCTCCTAGAAAGTGCGCATCAAATTGGTGGGGACTGTCGGTATAAACCGTGATCAAATCGCGATACCGATCGAGAGCTTCATTCCAATTCTCTCGCTTGAACTCCGTGTTGGCGATGTCCATCGTGACATCATCGGCAAGCCTACCGGTCGGACTATCGAGGAGCATTTTCTCCAGGACGCGTTTGCCGTGGTTTTGCGTGTCGTTCCAAGGTCGCTTTTTGTCAGTCCAATTGACGTGGTAGAACTTATCCGGGAACTGCAACCAATAATTCCCAATCTCCATTCGGCGTTGGTCCACTCGATCTTGGTATCGTGTTCTAGGATATTCCTTGATGAGCTTGACGTAGTAGTCTTCTGCCTTGGGATAGTCTTCGGCAAAGAAATACGACTCTGCGGCCATAAAGTAGGCGTCTTGTTCGAGCGAACTGCTAGCCCAATTTTTTCCCGCCGCGATGTAAGCTTTGGCGGCTTTTCGAAATAGCTCCTGGCGATCGCTACCCTGGGCCGCTAAAGCGGATTGATAAATGCCGTTGGCTTCGTTGAGCTGAGTCCTGGCCAGATCCTTGTCGACTTTTCGTTCCCCGAGGCCAGGGATCTTTCGAAAGATCTTGGGCACATCGGAATTCATCAACTTGTCAGCCCGGGAGCCCTCTGGACGAATCCAGTTTCCCTCTTTGTCCTCATATCCTTCGATCGCATTTTTGGCTCTGGCGTACTCGTCCTCCCGTTGCCAAGGACTAAAGAGCTTGCAGCCGCCCGATTGCAAAACAACGAGCAAGGCCAACACGACAAACCGATGGCCGGACCACCTAGCAGCAAAACTCATCGCTTGAGGTCTTCCAAGTAATCGAGCATGCGCAATCGGCGTTCCGATAGGCAGATCACCAACTGTTCCATCACCCCCCTGATTTCGGCTCTGACCTGTGGTGAGTGAGCCGTGAAGGGTGTTCGCTCGGCAACTATATTCGCCGCACTTGATTCGGATAGTTCCATGGCCTTGGACTCCAACACCTCGAGAGTCTGGGGCTTGATCCTCAAAATACTCCGCTGCGTCGGTGCGCAAGTTGGGCATACCACACCCCCCGAAGAGGCGCTGAAGGCTATCGATTGACGATCGGTTTCGATCTCTTCGCCACATGCAACACACCATCTCCAACTGGGCATGTGCCCAAGTCGTTGAATTGTTTGGAGTTCAAAGTCGAGGATTGTCGTTGCCGGACTAGCCTGCCGATCAAGCTCTTCAAGAGCATGGCACAAGGATTCGAGCAAGCCTGCGATAGGCTCGTGATTTTCCGTAAGCGCGTTGATCAATTCGCCTGCATAGTACCCGCAGTAAAGTGGCAAGAGTCCGACGCTGGCCGAACGGAACCTCCGTACCAATTTGGCTTCCGTCAGCAGGTCGAGGGACTCTCCCGACTTCTTCAGGAACACTACGGAGGAGAGGGATAGAAGGTCAAGAGCAGATTCAAATGGGCTTTTTAAACGCCGAGCACCCTTGGCAATCGCCGAGACTTTCCCAAAATCCCTCGTAAACAGAGTGACGATCAAACTCGTCTCGCTCCATTCGACGGTTTTCAGAACGATCGCTTCTGTTTTTTCCAGGGACATGAAGGTGACTGGGAACTGGTCGATTTCTAATTCACACTCGAAGCACTGGCTGCATCAACGATCGGCAGAATCACTATATAACCTGAAACACTGGCTCCCGGGAGGGTATGCTGTGAGCTGAACCGCGAATTTCGATTTCGTCCCTTGAAGTAAATCGCCGCAATCGACTACAGTCGCTCCATGGACCGCATCGACTTAGGACGAACCCCCAATTATCCCAGAAAACTCAATCCAGGAATACTCTGGACACCGGTTTTCAATGGCCAAGTGGTCCCGCAGTTACTTAAGTCCATCGCAATAGGCTGCCTAGTGAGCCTTCTTGCCCCTACCCATCTACTGGCCCAAAACAACCCACCGCACAGCAGCAGCCAAGCCACCCAAAACGTTCCGAATGCCGACCAGCCATCAGGACCGACGACCAGACGCAATACGGTTCGGGCGTTGATGGCAAGCCGCCAAGCCCCTGCGAACTCTCAGGAACCCGCTAGCAAAGAACCTTCGCAAAAAGATTCGCAGACCACCGACACGCCTGCTGTCAATTCGGCAAACCCCGACTTATCGGCGATTTCCCTCGACGCAGTCACTGCCCAATTGCAGCAAATCCTCTCGGCCACAGACTTAGACGCTAACCTCAAGCAAACCCTGACGACCACCTACGAAGCGGTATTGGCCGAGACCAAAAAACGGATCGAAGAGGAAAAGGCGATCAAGGACTATCAAGCGGCCTTGGACGCCGCCTCGGCCGCAACAGCCGACGCCAAACGGCGCAAAGAAAAACCCGACTTCAAGTCGGTCTATTTCGACGGCTCTTTGGTTTGGTCCAATCTGGATCGATTGCAAGCTTATCAACTCGACGCCAATGCGATGCTCCAGGCTGCGGCCAAGAACCGAACAGAAACCGAAACCAAAATCGCGGCCCGCGAAGCTCGAAAGAAAGAACTTCCTCGATTCATCAACGACGACAAATCCTCGATCGCCAAGCTCAACGAAGAATTGGCCGCCCCGGTTCCCGAAGGAACCGATCCCAAGATCCGGGAAGCCAATCAACTACTTATTCGAGCCAAATTAGCTACCACCAGCGCGCATCTTCGCCGCGTCGAACTCGAACAACGCACCTATGAGTCCGAGAACGAACTGCTCCCGCTTCGCAAAGACCTCTACCTTGCCGAAGAAAAGTTCTATCAAGGCCAAGTCAAAGAAATCACCGAAGAGCTTGGCAAACGCCGAGAGACGCAGATCGGCAAGTACTCGGATTTGGTCGAGCGACTGCGCAAACAACTCAAGATTACCGATCGCATCAAGGACCCTAAAGAATTCTCTGATTTGAAAACCCAAATCGTTTCCTGGCGAGAACTCGTCAGCGAACAAGCTTTGAACCGATCGCGGCTCGAGGATGCCAGAAACCGACTGCGCTATTTGACCGACCGATACAGAACGATGGTGGAACGACTGGGCAACACCTCCACCGTCGAGTCCAATCCATCGAACCAAACTGGCCAATCGAGCTTGAACCTATCGAGGATGAAGAGCTTGGTAGCCAATGTGCTCAAGAAACAGCGAGAGGATCTTCCAAAGATCGATCAGCTCAATCGCGAACTCGAGGACTGCCAGTCCAAAATCATTCTGGTCCAATCCCGCATCCTTGCGCTCGATGACCTCAAGAGAAGCTTCGAGGACTCCGAGATTCAAACGGCAACCGCGGCAGAATACGAGCTGCTAGTTTCCAAGTACGAGAGCGTTTCAGAGGACCCGAAAAGTCTCTCTGAGGATCAAAAACGAACGCTCCTTTTAGCCACCGAGCAACGCATTATCGATGAATTTCGCATCGATGCAAACAACGCTGCAGAAACCCTTTTCAATCTAGCGGTCGTTTACCAAGGGTTGATCGAACACGTCACTAAGTACCGCAAGTTCATCGATGAACACATTCTGTGGATCCGCTCGACCGACCCGTTTGGCTTGGCCGACTGGCAAGCTGTCGCGGACCAGACCAAGCGATTCTTTGATTTGAGCCGATGGCGAGAAGTGCCACTGAGGGTTATCGCCGACTTTAGAAACCACACTTGGGGATACGTCACTGCGATTCTCTCGGTGTTGCTGCTTGCGATCTACACCAAGAAAATGCGTCAACACATCACCAAATGCGGTGTTTTGGCAAGCAAGTCGACGACGACCTCATTCATGCCGACTTTTCAAACGATTTTGCTATGTTTGCTTTTGGCGTTGCCACTGGTGATCATCCACCTACTGCTTGGATGGCGACTCTTATCGATCGCTCACGAGGAGCAATTCGTTGCAGCCTTGGGCTGGGGACTTCTGGTGAGCGCCAGGTACTTTTTCCCACTTGAAGTCCTGCGACAAATCGCCAGATCGGGTGGCTTGGCAGAAAACCATTTCCAGTGGTCCAAGCATTCGACCTCGGTTCTACGAAGTCAACTGCGTTGGCTGATCGATCTGGCGATCCCATGCGTGGGACTCTATGCGATCGTGGTCAATGCGACGGAGTTGAGAGCCGAAGAGTCTCTCGGGCGAGTGCTATTTGGCACGATGCTGTTTATCTGCACGGTCTTTCTGATCAATACGCTGCATCCTCGCTACGGTGTGCTCCGGGAGTACTTGCAAGCCAACTCTGGGGGCTGGATCGATCGGCTTCGATTTATTTGGTACATCGGTCTGTGCATCGCCCCGATCGTGCTTTTGGGGATGAGCCTCATGGGCTACCACTACACCGCTACCAGGCTTGCGATGCATCTGCACACCAGCTTCATGACCCTGGTCGGCTTGCTCCTGATTTATTGCATCATCTGCCGCTGGCTACTGCTCAGAAAAAGGACCCTGATCGTTCAGCAAGCCAGACAGCGTCTCGAAGAGGCTCGACGAAGGGATGCCGATGGGTCGCTTCCACCGGCCGCATCGACCACCAGCCTCCCAATCGAACTTACCGACCTGTCCCATATCAACGCTCAGACGATGCGTCTGGTATCGAGCACTCTGCTGTTTGCTGCCATCGCGGCGATCGCCTTCATTTGGTCCTCGGTCCTGCCAGCTGTCGGTGCTCTGGATTCGGTGAAACTCTGGAGTGTAACGGGAGCTACTCCCGATGAGAAACTCCCGGTAACTCTTGCCAATCTACTTCTTGCCATTCCCGCAGCGATCATGACGATTGTCGCCGCGAAGAATCTCCCGGGATTGCTCGAAATCGCATTGCTCCAACACCTTCCGTTGGAGAACGCCGTGCGATACGCAATCACGTCGATCTCCCGTTATACGATCCTGATGCTCGGGATCGCAATGACCTTCAACAGCCTGGGAGTACGATGGGCGAGCATCCAGTGGCTCGTAGCAGCCTTGGGGGTCGGTTTGGGATTCGGCCTGCAAGAGATTTTCGCCAATTTCATCTCGGGCCTGATCCTGCTGTTCGAACAACCGATCCGCGTCGGCGATGTCATCACCGTTGGAGATACCACCGGGACGGTCTCGAAGATTCGAATGCGAGCCACAACCGTCATGAACTTCGATCAGCAAGAATTGGTAATCCCCAACAAAGACCTTGTCACCGGACGACTCTTGAACTGGACTCTCAGCGATTCGACCAATCGAATGATCATCGATGTGGGAGTAGCCTATGGAACCGATACCACCCAAGCATGCCAAATCCTTCGCGAGATCTGCTTGAACCATCCCAATGTGCTCAAAACCCCAGAACCCACCGCGTTTTTCGAAATTATCGGAGATAGCACCCTGCAGCTCAAAGTCCGCTTGTTTTTGGCAAGCTTGGACCTGAGGCTCCCGACGCGTCACGATCTTTTGACAAGCATCCACCAACGATTCGCCCAGGAAAAGATCGAAATGGCTTATCCCACTCGAGAACTGCACATCAAGTCGGTCCCAAAAGAATGGCCGCTATCGGCTTTCAAAGCCCCTACGGGTTCGTAATCGATGCGGGTTTCCCATCGTTGACACACCCTAACGGGGCTAATAAGTTAACGTCCAAGTAGCTTTTTCTACATGGGTAATAGACGGTACTGATTTGGACCAAAGGGGACCATTTATGTTGCGAAAGTTCGTCGGATTTGCGGCCTTAAGCCTTGCCATTGGCAACCAGGCGATCGCCGAAGATGCCACTGGGAATTGGCCTCAGTTCCGTGGACCATCCAGCGCCCATGCAACCGGCCACAAACCCCCAATGCAATGGTCCGACACTCAAAACGTCGAATGGAAAGTGCCCATCGCTGGCTTGGGCTGGTCCTCCCCCTCGATCCATCAAGGCGTGATCTATCTGACCACCGCCGTGGCCAAAGACCCAGGCCTTTCGCTGCGGGTTCTGGCCCTGGATGCCGATTCGGGCAAAACCCTCTGGGATCAAGAAATCAAGTCGATCGACAAAGCTCCAGCGATTCATGCCAAGAACAGCCACGCTAGCCCAACAGCGATTGTCGCCAAGGATGCGATCTATGTCCATTTCGGCACCTTGGGCACCGCCAAACTGCGTCCCTCCGACGGCCAAGTCCTCTGGTTATGCGAAGAACTAATCTATCCACCGATGCACGGCAGCGGAGGATCTCCGGTTCTTCGCGACAACAAACTGGTGATCATCTGCGACGGTAGCACCAATCCGTTTGTTTGCGCTCTGGACGCATCGACCGGCAAAGTCGCTTGGAAAACACCTCGAAGTGTCACAGCCAAAATATCCCACTCGTTTGGAACCGCCGCGATCACCAAAGTCGGTGACAAAACTCAGGTGCTTGCCCCCGGCCCAGATCACCTTGCAGCGTACGACCTCCAGGACGGCAAGGAACTATGGAAAGTCCTAGCCCCAGGTTGGTCCGTCGTCCCCGAACCGATCTTGATCGATGACATGGTGATCTACAACCACGATTACGACAATCCCGAACTCATGGCCGTGCGTCTAGGTGGCCAAGGGGACGTGACTCAAACCAACGTCGTTTGGAAATCACCTCGCGGGGCACCTAGCACCCCAACTCCTTTGCTCATAGGCTCCGAACTCTACTACGTCTCGGATAACGGGGTCGCCTCCTGCATCGATGCCCGAACAGGACAGCGCCACTGGATGGAACGACTCGGCGGCAACTACTCTGCTTCTCCCGTCTACGTCAACGATCATGTGCTGTTCCTCAGCGAAGATGGCATGGCAACTTGGGTCCAAGCCTCCAAGCAATTCCAGTCCGTCGGCAAGAACCAAATCTCTGGTAGAACATTCGCAACACCAGCATTCTACAAAAATGCTATGTTCCTCAGAACCGATGAACACCTACTGAAAATATCTCAGAAATAAATAAAAGATCGAATTGTGCTTTCGCCACAATCATTCCTGAAGACCACTGCCGGATCCTTATCCCCGATCAATCCTAAAAAACCGACGATATGGATATCTGCCAAGGGACCTCACAAGCGATTGCCACAGCTAGACAAGCCCAAGCCCGCTGGCAGCAGATTCCACTAGAAAAACGCGCAAAATCCATCGCCAAGTTCGCCTCCTTGGTAGTCAAGCATCGCAAAGCCCTGGCCGACGGCATCCTCTATCCGACGCGAACCGGATATCAAGAAACCCTCACTGCCGAACTGCTCCCCTTGGCAGAGACGGCCAAATGGCTCTCGGAGAACGCATCGCGGGTCTTGCAATCCCGAAAAACATCAAAGCTATCCACCCCGATGTGGCTCGGATCGCTGCGATCCCGCGTCGAGCGAGTCCCCAGAGGTGTGGTTCTAATCCTGGGTACTTGGAACTATCCGATCTTCCTAACCGGCTCGCAGTTGCTGCACGCTCTGGTCGCAGGAAACGCCGTCATTATCAAACCCGCACCAGGCTGCGAACAGGTCACGTCTCTGCTTGGGTCGATGTGCTCCGAATGCTCCATCCCAGAAGACTTGGTTCAAGTCCTTGACAGTTCAGTCCAAGCCGGCGTGGATGCGATGGAGCAGGGAGTCGACCATGTCGTGATGACAGGCAGCTCCCGCAGTGGGCGCAAGGTCCTCGAGCAGTCGATCCAAAGTCTCAGCTCAACGACCCTCGAACTCAGCGGATCAGACGCCGTGATCGTTCTCCCAAGCGCAGACATCGAGCGAGTCACCAATCTGCTTCGATTCGGATTGCGTCTCAATGGAGGAGCAACTTGCATCGCCCCACGACGGGTATTCGTCCTGGAAACCATGCTCGAAGCATTTACAAAGCTTCTCTCAAACAAACTCACTGCAAGTGGCCAGCCTCCGCAAAGCACTTGGATGACCTCAAACACCTACTTGCAATTACAGCCGGCGATTCAAGACGCCATGGACCAAGGGGCCGCGTTGGTAGTCCCCTGGAACTGCGACCTGGAAGCTCGGAAAACTCTCCCTTACCCGCAAAACCCCTCGGAGTGGGTCTCGACTAGCCCAATCGTACTGAGCCACATCCGACCGGAAATGAAACTCTACGGTATCGATGTCTTTGCACCCTTGATGACGCTCATTCCGGTCAAAAACATCCAGCAAGCCCTCGAGTTTAACGCGCAATGCCGGTACGGACTGTGCGTGAGCTTGTTTGGAAATGAGCAAGAGGCTGCGTCGCTGGCTCATGGTATTTGCGCTGGATCGGTGATTATCAACGATTTTGTGGTTCCTACAGCCGACCCCAGATTGCCTTTCGGCGGGCGTCAAGAAAGTGGGTTTGGAGTCACCCGCGGTGAAGAAGGTTTGCTGGAAATGACGGTTCCTCAGGTAATTTCCATCCGACATGGCAAATGGCTACCCCATAGCGATTTGCCGCATCCCCAGGATGAGCATTTGCTGGACGGTTTGCTACAATTCCGTCATGGCGAGACCTGGACGCTACGGATCAGCGGTCTTCGAAAACTTCTCGCTTCCATTCGCAGAAATCCAAACCAGAAGAATTAAGCAATGATTGAACGCTCCAAGTCGAGCCTTAGGGTCGGTGTGATCGGTGGGGGGTTGGCCGGACTAGCAGCCGCTTGCACGCTTGCGGCTCGGGGTCATCAAGTCACACTTTTTGACAAAAACGCTTGGTTTGGTGGCAAGGCTGCCGTCCACGAACAAGACGGCTACCGCTTCGACATGGGCCCGACCATCCTGACCATCCCGTCGGTGCTCAAACGAATTTTCGCCGAAGCTGGCCGCAAGGTGGAAGACTACATGGAACTGGTACTGCTGGACCCCCAGTGGCGATGCTTCTTCGATAACAGCGGAGTTCTGGATCTGGTCCCAGATCCAGTCCAGATGAGAAAGAACCTTGAGAAGTTCTCCGCGCTGCTGAGCGTTCCAGACGGGTATGAGAAATTCATGAAAGTCGCCTCCAAGCTTCATGAAGTCTCTGACAAGTTCTTTTTCTGGAAGAGTGTTGGTGGTCTGCGAGATACGATGGAAATCGGGGGAGCCCTCTCCCCTATGGTCATGGCCGATGTGATGAGCTTGCGGATGGGCAAATCGGTTGCAAGCTTGGTGAGAAAATACGTGCATGATGAAAAGGTCGCTCAGATGATCGACCACTTCACGCAGTACGTCGGATCCTCTCCGGAAGCTTCGCCTGCGGTTTTATGCGGGATCGCCAGCATGCAGACCAAGGAAGGGGTTTGGTATCCCATGGGCGGTACTCGTGCGGTCCCTGTAGCCCTTGAGAAACTCGCCACCGAACTAGGAGTGGTCTTCAAACCCAGCACGGACATCGCCAAAATTGAGCACGACTCAAAGAAAGTCACCGGCCTGACGACCACACAAGGTGAAAAGTACCAGTTCGATTGCGTGGTATCCAACTGCGACTCAGTACGAACCCACCGAGAACTGCTCGAAGGCTCCAGCATCGCCTCGAAATTCGAGCGTCGCCGTACCTATGAACCCGCTTGCTCAGGAGTAGTGCTTTACCTAGGACTCAAGAAGCGTTACGAACACATCCTCCACCACAATTTCGTCTTTAGCAAAGATCCACACCGGGAGTTCGATTACATCTACAATCGCGGTCAACCAGCCCCAGACCCAACGGCCTACGTCTGCGCACCTGCTGCGACCGAACCGGCTGTCGCTCCTGCAGGTGGCGAAGCCCTCTACATCCTGGTGCATACCCCTTATCTCAGACCCGATCACAACTGGTCGGAGATGTTGCCTAAGTACCGCGAAGTCATCCTCGACAAACTCGAGTACACAGGAAGAATGAAAGGGATTCGCGACAACATCGTCACCGAAAGCCACTTGACCCCAGAAGGCATCCACAAACGGTACCGCGTTCTCAACGGCGCCATCTACGGACTGGCAAGCCATGGAAAATACCTTGGTGCCTTCAAGCCCGCGAACCGATCGAAAGATCTCAAAGGCCTGTACCTCGCCGGTGGTGCTGCCCACCCAGGTCCAGGAATGCCTATGGTCATGATGAGCGGTTGGATCGCTGGTGACACCCTCGACCAGGATGTCCAAGCCGGCAAACTCTAGAGATTGCCATGCCCATCCCCCAATCGAAAGCTTGGTTGGTCGACGGCTTCTGCCGCTTTACCGCACGGATGGTCCGCAAGAACTTTACCTGCTTTGCCGTCCAATCCGCTCCAGAGCTTCATCCACCCTTCTCCCACGAATGCTCGGTTGTCGTCTACGCCAACCACGTCGGTTGGTGGGACCCCATCGTCGCGATGTTGCTTAGAAAACGCTTCTTTCCCGATCGCGTTTTCTATGCCCCAATCGATGCCCAAGCCCTCGAGGCTTACGGCATCTTCCGGCAACTAGGGTTCTATGGCCTACAGCTCGACACGTTCGCAGGTGCCTCCGATTTTCTCAAGACCTCCCGCGATATTCTTGCCAACCCGAAATCATCCCTTTGGATCACTCCCGAAGGTTACTTCACCGACTGCCGAGACCTCGATCGCCCATTGATGCCCGGAATTGCGCATTTAGCTGCAAGTTCTCCAAATACGATCTTTCTCCCGCTAGCGATCGAGTACCCTTTTTGGGAAGAACCCAAGCCCATGATCGCAACTCGTTTTGGCACCCCGATTCGGTTCGAACCTGGCACGAGCAAATCCCAGTGCCAAGATGCGATTTTCCAATCGCTGCGATCCACCCAGCGTCAATTAGCGCAAAGCGTCATGCGAAGAGAACTCGGTGAGTTCGAGTTCCTCATCCCCCCCAAAGCCAAACGGCAAGGGCTCTACGATACGTTCCGAGCTTGGAAAGCTTGGGCCCAAGGTCGCTCCTTCAATCCCTCGCACGCATCGGTCAGCCGTCAAAGAGTCCAACCACCCAAGGGACCCTCGGACGGGCCAGGGTAGGGTACCATCAAACGTCTGATAACCCTGCGGGTCATTTTTCCGGCAAGCGGATCGTTCCGTTCCAGTCCGGTGGAGCAACCCGTCCATTCTGTGCGATATAGACCGTCAAGAAATCCTTGACTCGATCCTCCGCAGGCACCTGATGCAATAGCCGAAAGGCTTCGTTCCAGTTTCCATCCTGAAAACTATCGAGAGCTTTCTCATAAAGAGCTACATCCTGATCCGTAAGCTCGGCCCCGGTTGCTGATTCCGGTGGTAACAACTCACTGACCATCAGGGGCGTGCTCATTCCAATCGGCAGGACTTTGGCCACACGGCGAATCCTAGCGACGCTTCGGGGAACCTCCCGGCGAATCCGTTCAGCGGTCACTTCGTCGACCAAGATCCTCGCGTGGAGTTGCTTGGTCATGCTCTCAAGCCTTGCCGCAAGGTTGACGACCGGACCAAAGACGGTGACTTTCACTTGGTCTACCGTTCCGATCCTACCTGCGACGGCTTTTCCAGTTGCAATCCCCAACCCGGCCCGGAAGCCCGCCAAAGGATGATGCGGCTTGGCAGCCGATTGCTCAAACTCGGCTCGAATCGCAAGGGCCGCAGAGGCAGCTTGTCCGGCCGATTCGGCTTGCTCAAGCGGCCAGCCCCAAAAACCCATCGCAGCGTCGCCGTGGAAATCACCAACCACTCCGTTCCTTTCGAGAATATGATGGGTCATCACACCCAGCGCATCGCTGACGCGCCGAAGCAACTCCAAAAGCTGATCGGCGGACTCTTCGCTCTGCCTGCTAAATCCTCGCAAATCACAGAACAATACAGACACGCGTGCTTCTCGAGGTGCAAGAATCTCTTCGGGGTCACGTGTAAGCAATGCTTTTCGCACGATCGGTGCAAAGAATGGACGCAAGGAATCTTGCCTGCGCTGGAGCAATCGTGTCTGCCGCAGGGTCCCTACCGTCGTTGCCGTCAATTCCGCGAATTTGATGTCGTCTTGCAAATCGTCGGAGATCATCAGCGTGGCATTTGGGGATGCCGAAGCGTTCATGCTTGAAAAATCCCCCGCGACATAGATGGCCCATCCGGGCGTGGCCTCGCTGGTGATCGGTGTGCAAAATGCCCAGTCGATATTTTCAGATTGCGTATACTGCAGCGGTGTGTTGCGATCCAAGCTGCGACTCCATACATGCAGCACACTTTCACTCGATGCCACCGCTTGATGGATCAACTGGGCGCTGGGAGAAAATGGCCTAAGTGCCAAACCTCTTGAATCCCAATGCAAAACGCGTATCCCCGTCTCACTGCCGATCGGCCATTGGCTCGTCCAGGGCGTCATGTCGATCGAAGGTAGCTTTTCGGGCTCGCCTGACTCTGCTTGCTTCGAAACGATCGCCACGAATGTCGCTTGCGGGATTCCCTGCATGAGCAAATTCACCACCCGGACATAGAGCTCTTCGTCACCCGAACTGCTCGATATGATCTCGGGCAAGCGGCTCAAGACCTCGATGCGTCGGTCGGCATCGCGGTACTGAACACTCCTGAGCTGGGCCGGAGCATAAGTCTGCTCGGTCAACGCCGGAGGAGCTTCAGAACGGGCCATCACCCGCACCCGCTGATCGACCAAACTAAATGTAGTCTGGCCAATGACAAAGTGATCCCCCATCCCAACTTCGAACTCGTCCTTGCGGAGCCCACGATGAAAAATCGGATTCCTTGCCTCCGCGAGCTTCGAGACTGTTAATCGTCCAGCAGACCATTTCAATTCCGCATGCTGCCGAGATACCCGATCATCCCAAGGGACCGACCAAGGATGCGACGTTCTTCCCAATACGAACACCGATGGCTCGCCATCGAGCGGCAATGGGCGTCGCCAGCGGTCATTGGCTGTAGGGCCTTGGGCTATCAAATCCGGCATACTCAATCCGTCGCTCTACGAGAAATCGCGTTTCGTCGCATTGTACTGCGTGTAGCCCAAAGTCACCAAGTCGCTTTGGATCGAAAGCCAATATAAGCGGCAGGCGGTAAAAACAGCTGAAAATCGCGTATACTAGGAGCATTCCTCTAACCGCACGTTACCCCACATGAATCCGCCTTTCCAGCTTTTCTCCCGCCCCCTTTGCAGCTCGATCCTCGCCTGGAGTCTCCTTGGCGGAACCATCGCATCCGCACAAGACTCGCAATCGACCGATTGGTTCGAGACCAATATCCGTCCGATCCTGGCCGAAAAATGCTTCGATTGCCACGGACCAGCCAAACAATGGTCCGGCTTGCGCCTGGACTCTGGCGAAGCACTCCAAAAAGGGAGCGACAGCGGCGAAGTCATCCGCCAGGGAGACTTCGCATCAAGTTCCCTCTTGGAACGCATTGTCTCAGACGATCCCGATTTCAAAATGCCCCCCGAGGATTCCAAACATCGGCTCACCCAGCGCGATCAACAACTGCTCAGGCGCTGGATTCTCGAAGGAGCCGCGTATCCTGCCACCAGCACTCCGCTTAGCAACAACGCGAAAACGCACTGGGCCTTTCAACCCCCACAATACCAACCACCCGACCCGGCTTGCATCCAAGCCTCCAGTCATTGGATCGATGCCTACCTCCAAGCAAAACTCTCAGAGCATCAACTAGTTCCACTGGGCCTTGCCGATCGCCGAGCCCAACTGCGACGGCTCTTTATGGTCACGACAGGCTTGCTACCGACCTTTGAGCAAGTTCGATCGTTCGAGGAAAACAACTCACCAGACGCATGGGACGCCGCGGTCGACCAACTGCTTTGCCAACCGCAGTACGCTGAGAAATGGGCGCGCGTGTGGATGGACATCGCAAGGTATTCGGACACCAAAGGATACGTCTACGGGCGAGAAGACCGAACGTTTGTCTATTCACGAGCCTATCGCGATTGGCTCGTCGAAGCGTTCCAATCCGATATGCCCTACGATCATTTCATCCAATTGCAACTTGCCGCCGACCAGTGCGTCCCCCCTGGTTCACCAGACTTGGCCGCCCTTGGCTTTCTTACCCTTGGCCGCAGATTTCTAGCGATCCAATACGATATCATCGACGACCGCATCGATACGACGTTTCGCGGACTCATGGGACTGACCGTCCAGTGCGCCCGATGCCACGATCATAAATACGATCCCATCAGCGCCAAAGACTACTACGCTCTATCGGGCATCTTCCAAAGCTGCATCGATCTGCGAGAAGAGATTCCCAGCTCGATGAATACTCAGACCGAGGATTTTCGAAAAGGTCTCCAAGAACGCAGGAACAAACTCCAAGAGACCATCGCCAAACATCGCACCGAAGCTAACGACCGCATCGAAAAACGCTTCGCCGATTACCTGGAAACTCAAACCCAACTTGAGAAATATCCCGAAGGCAACTTCAACCAACTCTCCACCAAAGAGGATCTCATTCCGGCGCTAGTCCATCGCTGGGAATGGTACTTGGGACTCGAAAGCATTGCCAAGCACCCTGTGATGCGTATCTGGACAGAGCTATCCAAACTCTCCGAAAACAATCCGCTGGCTAGCTTCGAGCAACAAGCTCGAGAGCGACTGATGGAACTTCAGCAGCTAAATGCTTGCCACCCAGACATCCTTAAAGAGTTCTCCGATCCCCCAAAGTCGATTCGCCAAGTCGCCGATCGCTATGGCAAAGTTGTCCAAGAAGCTTCGTTGCGATGGAAAGAGGAATTGCAGCGTCGCAGCACCCCCGATTCGGTCCCTCCCACCTGCTCGGAAGATCCTCAACTCGAATCGATTCGAGCCCTGCTGCTAGACCGGCAATCGGCTTTTTATATCCCAGACGAACCCATCGATAGCACCGAATGGCTTTGGGATAACGGAACCTGCGTCGAGATTTGGAAAGCTCAAGCCGAGATCGACCAGTGGCTCATGCAAGCCAACGACGAGCCTCCCGAACTGGGCATCCTCCGCGATCGAAGTCTTGTGAGCGATGCTCGAATCCTCAAGCGAGGTAACGCGAATCTCAAAGGCGATCTTGTCCCTCGAGGGTATTTGGACTTTCTGAGCAAAACGGATCCTGAGACTGCGACGACTCCGTTCCAAAACGGCAGCGGACGCTTGGAGCTAGCTCGTCGCATCGCTTCTGCTCAAAACCCTCTGACGGCCCGCGTATGGGTCAACCGGGTTTGGCAACAGGTATTCGGAGATGGGCTCGTGCAAAGCGCCAGCGATTTTGGGGTGCGGTCCGATAGCCCCTCTCATCCCGAACTGCTCGATGCCCTTGCGATCGCTTTCATCGAGCACGGTTGGAGCACTCGCTGGCTAGTCCGCGAACTGGTAAGTACCGAAGCCTTCCGCCGGCAATCGGTCGGAGATGTTCCCAATGCCAAGGAGATCGATCCTGCGAATCGTCTGCTTTGGCGAAGCAATCGGCATCGGTTGACTTGGGAGGAATCCCGAGACGCGTTGAGCTTGCTCAGCGGTTGGATGATCCAACGCACCAAAGGCAAATCGGTCGATCCACTCTCGAGCGATCCGACCGCCCTGTCGCGTCGCTCTTTGTACACAACCATCGATAGGCAATACCTACCGATGACCCTTCAAAATTTTGACTTTGCCAATCCCGATATGCACAACCCCAAGCGATCCGAAACGGTTGTGCCTCAGCAAGCTCTTTTTCTTTTGAATCATCCAATACCGGCCCAAGCATCGAATAAACTCGTCGAGATCCTCGAACGATCCGAGCCGCAGGTAGCGATCTCTCAGGAACAATTCGTCGTTTCCCTCTACCGCCGCGTCCTGCAACGCGATCCAAATGACTTTGAACGCGCCAAAGCGATCGAATTCCTCGAACAGAGCACCTTGGCAGCAAATGGACCTGAAAAGCTCCCGGGCGAACTTTCACCCAGAGCTCAATTGGCACAGGTCCTGCTCATCGGAAACGAAACCACCTACATCGATTGATAGATTGGACTTCAAACATGCTGCCAAACCGCAGACGGATGCTACAGAACTCTGGGATGGGACTTGGGATGCTGGGCCTGAGCCACTTGCTTGCCGATCCTACCCGTTCCCAAGAGCCACTCGCTGCAGAGCCCCAAGGAAGTTCGCTTCGAGTTCGCTCCCCGCATTTTGCCCCCAAAGCCAAGCGGATGGTCCATTTCTTTCTCAACGGTGGCCCATCGCACGTCGATACCTTCGACCCCAAACCCAAACTTCAAGAGTACGCAGGTAAGCCTATTCCGATGACTTACCTGACCGAACGCAGGACCGGCGGAGCATTGGCAAGTCCGTTCAAGTTCAACAAGTACGGACAGAGCGGCCTAGAGATCAGCGAACTTTTTGAAAAAACCGCAGCCCACGCCGACCATATCGCCGTCATCCGCTCGATGGTCGCCCAAGTCCCCAATCACGAACCATCGTTGATGCTCATGAACTGCGGGGACTCTGTCCAATCCAGACCCAGTCTTGGGTCCTGGTTGATGTATGGCTTAGGTACCGAAAACCAAAACCTGCCCGGTTTCATCGCCATGTGCCCAGGTGGCTATCCGATCAAGGATACGGCCAACTGGCAAAGCGGCTTTCTACCAGGTGCCTACCAAGGCACCTTTGTCGATCCAAAGAATGCTCAAATTGAAAAACTCATCGAAAACATCCGCAGCCCTCATTCGAGTCTATCCTCACAGGCAAGGCAATTGAAACTGCTCCGTGAACTTGCGATGCAAAACCCTGCGATCGCAACCGATTCGCGATTGGAATCCAGAATCGAATCCTTCGAACTGGCCTTTCGAATGCAGACCGAAGCCTCCGATGCATTCGATATTTCTAAAGAACCCAAAGAAGTCCTGGATAGCTATGGAGATACCGTTCATGGTCGACAGACACTGATGGCTCGCAGGCTCTTGGAACGCGGGGTGCGGTATGTTCAGTTGTGGCACGGTGCAGGCCAACCGTGGGACCATCATGGCGATATCGAGAAAAACTTGAGAACCAACTGCGGTGAGATCGACCAGCCGATCGCAGCGTTCTTATCCGATCTGAAACGATTGGGGATGCTCGATGATACCTTGGTCCTCTGGGGTGGCGAGTTCGGACGCACTCCGGTTTCCGAAGGGGGATCGGGAAGGGACCATAATCACTGGGGATTTTCGGTTTGGTTGGCAGGCGGTGGCATCCGCGGTGGAAGCGTGCATGGAGCGACCGACGAATTTGGATTCCGAGCCGAGCAATCTCCTACCAGCGTTCATGATCTGCACGCCACGATCCTGCATCTGATGGGCTTCGATCATGAAAAGCTCACTTATCGTTACGCAGGTCGCGATTTTCGCTTGACCGACGTTCATGGCCGTGTCGTTCGTGAAATCCTGGCTTGAACGCCCGCCCATTCATCAAGAAGCGATTGTTCGCAGGAACGCTCTTTGGTCTCCTTGGCCGTTTGAGCATGCTCGATGATCTTCTGAACCTGCTTGAGCTCGGTTTCATGCCCCAGCAGCATCAAGCGTTCTGCTTCGAGTCGATCTTCTAGCGACTGAAGTTCCAAAAGCAGAGCGCTCTTCTGATCGATGAGTTTTAAGCGGTAGGTTTCGTTGTCGCGCCAGCGCTGCAGCTTGACGATCCCAGCTTGTAACTCCCTGCGCTGCTGACTCCACATTTGGATATCTTGGCTCAGCCCTCGAATGCGATCGGTCAGTTCCTGAATTTCACGGATCGTACTCAGGACGATCGCCGCCGATTGATCCCGCTGCCAAGTTCGCAGTTTGAGCAAGCCTGCATGAGGATGATCTCGGCTCATCGCAAATCACCGATTAGTTTCTAATCAATTGACTCAGAGCGTCCCAGGATTCCTTCCACGGAACAATCTGGTCGGTTGCCTGAGTCAAGAATGCATCAAAGATCGGTTTCAAAGCGATCGCGCGATCGATTTGAGGATTCGAACCGGAGCGATAAGCCCCGATTTGAATGAGTTCACGATGCTCGTCGTAGATCGCCATCCATTTCCGCAGTTCACCCCCAAGGGCGATCTGCTTGGGATCGAGCAACTGCTGTTGCAATCGACTCAAGCTTCTTAAAACATCGATCGCAGGGTAATGACCGCTATCGGCCAACGCTTTGGAAAGGATGATATGGCCATCGAGGAAGCCGCGTACCGCATCGCTGATCGGCTCGTTGTTGTCGTCGGCTTCGACCAAGATGCTGTAGATGGCGGTGATCGATCCTTGGGAGTTGTTCCCAGCCCGCTCGACCAACTGAGATAACGACGAAAAGACGCTCGTTGGATATCCACGGGTCGTAGGAGCTTCGCCTGCTGCCAAGCCGATCTCGCGCTGGGCCGTTGCAAATCGCGTTAGCGAATCCATCAGCAACAAAACCGATTTGCCTTGGTCTCGAAGGGATTCGGCGATCGCGGTAGCTGTTTTGGCGGCCAGGATCCGCCGAGGGGCCGGTTGATCACTGGTGGCTACCACCGTGATGGCCTTGGACCTCCCTTCAGGTCCAAGATCATTCTCGAGAAAATCCCTGACCTCCCTGCCCCGCTCTCCGATCAAACCGATGACCACGCAATCGGCCTGGGTCCCTCTGGCAAGCATCCCCAAGAGCGTGCTCTTTCCAACTCCCGCTGCCGAGAAAACACCGATCCTCTGCCCTTGCCCTAAACTCATCAGAGTGTCGATGGCCCTGACCCCCGTGGGGATCGGACTCTTGATCGGCTGCCTGGATAATGCGGTCGCAGCAGACGCATCGCAATAGACTCGTTTTCCCGCCGTGATCGGATCGCCTCCATCGATCGCATCCCCTTTGGCATCGAGCACACGTCCGCATAACTCCATCGAAACGCGCACGCAACGACTCGAATGCACCAACTCGACTCGATCTGCGGCTCGAACCCCCTCGAGCACATCGAACGGAGCCAGCAGTGTCTTGTCCCCCTGGAAACCGATGACCTCGGCCTCCATGTACCCATGCCCCTGCCTATCGATCCGAGTCACAGCCCCCACCGAAAGAGGCAAGCCTTCGACGGCGATCACGCCCCCTTGCAACGAACAGACACGCCCTTGGACCTGGTAGGGTACCAATCGCTTCAGCGCTAGATTCCAATCGGAACTGTTGGGCAGCAATGGCAGTCGCTGGGAAATCGATTCGATGTCGTTGAAATACACGTTAGGCAAGCTCCTGCTCGAGGCGTTCTAACTGCGTCTTGAGCGACCGATCCAAAGTGGTGCTGGGAGTTTGTATCACAACACTGCATGGCTCGAGCCCAGGGTCATCGACCACTTGAAAATCGATCCCCGGAGAAAGCCTAGCGATCAAAGCCGGCAATGCATCGGCCAGCTTCATCGCATCGGTCGTATGGAGCTTGATCGTTAACTGGCGTTGGGTTTGCACCAACCGAACCATTTCCTCGATCCACGCAAGCAGGATCGACGGATCGCTTTCAATCTGGCGAACCATCAATTTTTCCGCGATCTTGATGGCTAGCGATACCGTTTCGTGCTGCCACTGCCGCAACCACTGCTCCGTCGCACCCTCAAGTGCATTGCAAATCGTATCGACTCGTGCAACGACGTCTGCCATCTGCTGACTGACGAGCGTTTCGGCTTGCTGCTGAGCCAATTGGTCGATCACCGCACGGCCTTCTTCGACGGCTTCCTTCCTGGCTTGGTCTCTAAGCTTCTCGCAATCGACTTGACACTGCTGCAAGATCGCTCGCGCTTGGGCCATCACCGTATCCAAAGGTCCACGATCCAAAGGTCCACGCTCGATTGTCGGGGCAACATCCACCAAGGCCTTGGAACCAAAAAACGAACTAGGTTTGAGTATCGATGCCATAGCTGGTACTTTCGTCGTCGGTGAAAAAATCAAGCCGAAGCCAGATAACGATCCTGCGAAGAATCGCTACAATCGAGTTCCGCTGCGGTTTTCGTGAACTGCTCAGCCAGCGCAGACCAAGTTTTCTCGTCGGTGATGGGAGCATCGGCCAACTCACGCCTGAGCTTCTTCAATCCGCTGGCAGGAGTCAGTTTCTCGATCCTCGTTCTCAAGCTCTTGCTGGCCCCCGAGAGAAACTGCCTCACCTCTTGGGGTGTGTGGCTGTAAAGAACGCGGAGCAAATCAAGATCATCAAGCTTCATCAACACACCGAGCACTTCGTCCCGATCCCTCACTTTGTGAAGCGGAATGACAAAGGGCCTAGTCGATTCACTTGCTGGAGCGTTGGAAACGTTCGAAACCGCCGGTGGACTGGCAAACTGTGGATCATGGAGCACAGATCTTAATTGCAGTAACTTTTCTTGGCCCTGCTGCTGCGCCTGGATCCTATGAGCATTCGTAGCAACTTGAACCCGGAACTCCTTGCCAATCGCATCGAGTACCTCAGCAGGCGTATCGGTCAGTCGCGGGATCCAGTCCAAGGCTTCCCGGGCTTGTTGAAGCTCCAAATGCCCAACGATGGCTTGACCGATTTGGCTCGGTAAGTTCCTGAGGATCGTCGCTATGACCGTGGGTCTTTCAAATTTCAATACGGATACTAGAGCATCCAAGGGTTCCGCTTGCACCGACTCGACCCAGCTAGGGACAGTTCTATCCTGCGGATTCGGTAAACTTACCCTTGGCACCTGATCGGTGGTTTCCGCTGCTGTCTCCAAAAGCGATGCGATCGTCTCTATCGCCTCGGCTCGCTCTTGATCCGATACATCCTGGAGCACTCGGGATTGGCCAAGGATCCGCTGGCTCAGCGATTCTGGCAGATGTTGGAGCAATCGCTCCGTCGCGTCGCGATCCAACTCCAGGATTGCGATAGCAAGCAGTCGAATTTTTTGCTCGGTCGAAGCGTCCATCGAAGGGGGCTTTGGCTTGCTCAATGTGGATAAAGTCTGAAGTCTGTCAACGAATCGATAACGAATCTTTGTAGAGGAATTGCCAACCAGAACGCTAGATCGATTCTAAGTTTGCTAGCTTGGCTCTAACTGGCCTTGCAAAAGCGTCCCGCTACTTGCTATGCCACTGCATGGCGAACGCACGATGCGAATCACAGGTTAGGGACATAAGCATGTCCGTAGGGATACGGGCCGTGTTGCTTATCGCTTTGCTTGGAACGATCGGTTGCCAAAGAAGCCAACCGAACCTGCTAGGTTCGGTCCCCAATTACTTAAAACCCTACAGCCCCGGGGCACCACTGGTGTTCCCCGAAGCGACACCTGCCGCAGGTGCTTCCACCGGCACGACGGCTCCTGCGACTCCTCAAGTCGCAGCGATGTCACCTGCGCTCGGTTCCACATCTGGGGCTACCACACCGGGAATCACGGCGCTAGGTGCTCCGCCGAGCAGCCCCCCGGCAAGTGACCCCAATAGCTTTGCCTACGCGGCTCAAATCTCAGAACTTGACCGTCGAGCTCGTTTGCTCGACGAGAACAATCGCCAACTGCATAGCCAGTTAGCTCAAGCCCAACAACAGGTCCAAACCTATCGCGAGCGATCGGACTTGATGCAGCAGCAACTTGGGGACATGTCGGCTCAATTGCAACAGGCTAGGATGGCCGCCAATCCAGCTACCCCCAATCCGGCAACCGCCAGTCCAATAGGCGCCTTTCCCACAGGCTCTAATCCGACCACTTACAATCCCAAGGCGATGGCTGCAGCAACGCCACCTTCGGTCCAGACTCCAATCGCATCGCAGCCCCCCAGCACCGGTGGACTCAGCGATACGACACGTCGCAGTGGTGCACGATTAACGGCCAACACCAGCCGAGGCTTAGAATCGGCAAACGCTTCGTCGCTCGAACCGTTGCGATCGCTGGGCTATCCGCTGGAAACCAATGGCACGGCGATTCGATTGCGCATTCCTGCAGACCAATTGTTTCAGCCTGGTAGCTCGCAATGGACTCAAAGTGCCGGACCGCTCCTGGACCGCGTCAGCAGCGCCCTTGGGACTGCTTCACCCAACGGACAATTATCCATCGACAGTTATACCGATAACTCTGGCCAAGCTTCCATAGGGACGCTCACTGCAGTCGAGCTGACCGGTCAGCAGGCCGGGGCGATCCAAAAGTACTTGATCGCCAAGGGTGGTTGGAATGCTTCAGCAGTCACCCCCCAAGCTGGCGGATCCGATCTACCGATCATGGACAATCAAACCCCAGCGGGTCGAGCCGCCAACCGTCGCATCGAGTTCATCATCACTCAAGATCGCTAGAGAAAAACTTCTCTGAACAAACGAATCCTGGTTCTTAAGGAATGACTTGGAGCACAGACATGTACGATATCGTTTCGATCGGTGAAACGATGCTTAGGCTCTCGCCTCCGATCCCCATGCGACTCGAGCAAGCAGCATCGCTAGAAGTTCACTTTGGCGGGAGCGAATCGAACACCTTGGTTGGCCTCTCGCGTCTGGGCGCCAAAACGTGTTGGATTTCCAGGTTGCCTGATCATCCTATAGGCCAGCAAGTCGCCAGGCTCATCGGTATGCATGGCGTCGACACCTCCCACATCGTATGGACCGCCGAAGATCGATTAGGGGTCTATTTCTATGAACCGGCAAGTTTCCCGAGACCGGGGGAAGTCATCTACGATCGGAAAGACTCCGCATTTACACGGCTGGCACAAACCGAGCTTCCGATCAAGCCGCTGATGCATTGCCGTTGGTTCCATGCGACAGGGATTTCGCTGGCCCTGAACCCGCAAATTCGCTCAGTGATGGAGTTCGCTAAAACAAAAGCCCGCTCAAACGGTGCTAAGGTATCGTTCGATTTCAATTATCGAGCCAAACTATGGGGGATCGATCAAGCCATCGAGGGATCTAGCCAGTGGGTCGAGTCCTCCGATTTGGTTTTCTTTGCCAAACGGGATGCGATCGCTTATCTGAAACTTGATAGCGACTCAAGCGATGAAGCGGTGATCGACCGACTGTGCGAATTGCGAAATGGAAAATGCTCCGTGGTCACACTCGGAGAGCGAGGCGCGATCGCTTCAGAAGCCGGTTCGAGAGTGTATGCATCGACACGCAAAGTCGAAGGTGCGGGGCGACTCGGAGGTGGCGATGCATTCTCGGCTGGATTCCTCTTTGGTCGACTCAGCGATTGGTCGCTTGCCGACTCCCTTGCTTGGGCCAACGCGATGGCTGGACTCAAGTACAGCATCCCGGGGGATATGCCCATCCTTCACAAAAAGGATGTCGAAAGATTCCTGAGCCAAACAAGTCCAAGTGGCGTTCAGCGCTAACGCTTGTCGCAAACGACTCAGTCTTTGGCTCTTCAGGAATAATTGTGGCAAGCAGTTTATGCTACTGGTTTTTTTCGTAGTCGTACTCAATGAAATGGTACTCGTACTCGTACTCGAAGCGGTTTATTATAGCGATTCAGCCCAGTAGTGCCCAAGTTACCTCGAACCGCTTCGATCAACCATCGGCAACGCAGCGGTTCAAACAGCCATCGAGTACGAGTACGAGTACCGCTTCGCTGAGTACGAGCACGA